>WLWD01002130.1_pt1 | contig 64811 bp, 43 predicted proteins | sample 6712731 | NCBI WGS metagenome assembly WLWD01 (sample SAMN12718690, study PRJNA576275) | sponge metagenome | isolation source: marine sponge | host: Mycale hentscheli | place: New Zealand: South Island, Marlborough, Capsize Point | collected 2014-11-01
ATTCTGTAGCATCTATTTTTAAAGCCATTGTGATCCACTCAGCTGCACACAAAAAAAAACAACGGCGAGATGTTTGTAATTTTAGCCATCAAATACAGAATTACGTACACACCTCAGTTTTTTCCAATCAGTGGTAGCTTTAAAATCTGACTACCAGAATTGCACTTTGACAACTGGACAAACAAGCACTCAGCTATTAAAAATATGCCTAGATTTTAAAGTAATATCAGGTAAACGGTAACCTATCGCAACAACTTTTTGTGACTTGAAAAAAAAAAGCATTTCCATAGAAGTGTTGCACAGTTTTGAGCCGTATCTAGGTCACTATGCTGTTTGTAATAGCCATACTCTATAGACAATGTTATTGTTCCTACCAAAAGATCCATTTGATAGTTAAGTTATGAAGAGAACACAATGTAAGTCTTGAATTGGTTTCTCCTGTAGTAAGAAACTCAGAACTGTGATATAATTTTAAAACTTTTATTTATGTAAGTCACGAAAAGTTGTGGTTAATGGTTACTATGGCATTGTAAATCTTTACCTCACCTAATTAAATAAACATCGGGTTCTATAACAAGTAATTCCATACTTTGTTACCGAAATTAATATTCAAAAGCCATATGAGTTTAGGCAAATAAAATAAATTTAGCCTTTTTGAATAAAGAAATTTGATGGCAAAAATTAACTTTAATCAGATTTAAGTGCTCTACTCTCAGGCAAGCTAAATAAATGTATTGTTACAGATCGTGCAATGGCAAAAAATGTACTTATACCAGATTAATACCTCTCATTAAATAACTTGTGCACAATGGCTTGCTTGCCACTTTTGATGAAGTACACTTTTTGTGGACGGTCAATTTTTACTAAAATTGATTTAGAAATGAAAACATAACAGCTGAAGTTGTAAATAAAACTGCTACTTTATGTTTATCACAACTATTTTATCCAAACAATTTAAATATTAAAGGCATTATAGGTGCCAGAGTGAAAGGAGAAATTTATATCAAACATTCTTATTTATACCACAAACTTTAGAGTAAATTTAACTACATTTATGTAATATTCTTATATTTGTACAGATATAATCACAGCATGTATTGTGTCAGTGATCTCAAATTTCCTAGTGTATTCTTTTATTTTGGGAACTTTTCTAATGATCATCTACTATAAAAATAAACATCAAAATAAAGGCTTAAAGTAAGTCACTGTAACACATCAATACCATACATACATGACTGTTAATATTGTACATGTCTTATAACATTATACAATGCATAAATAACTATGTTAATAATGTATAGGTCTTTAGATGTGCCAATGGAGGAATGCGCTGCGTATGGACAAGTTTCTGTGGGAGAATCTCACTATGAGTCTGTTGAAAGAAAAAGTGCTACTTGTGATGAAAAGTAAATTGTCCAGAACTAATGTGAAAAATTGTATTGCTTAGATATAGTTGAAACTGTACATGTACATAGAAAAACTGACACAGAGACATAATTATAATGGTCAATATTTTTTTTAATATTGTAGTATGACAAAATATTAATGATGTATGTCTGGCCTTCCTATATTGTTTTTTTTTGTATTCTCAGTATTTTTTAAATAATTTTAATTACAAAACAGAATGGCTTAATGTACAAACTTTGAGTTATGGCAACCAACAACTAACTCATCTAAGTTTGTAGTTATACTGTAAAAGTGAGTTATTGGCTACAGTTTTACTCTTAATAGACCAATAGAATGTATTTAAAAAATGTTTATTGTTGTTTTTATTTGATTCTGTTAAATTTCCCACTTCACCATAAATTAACAAAAACAAAACTTGAGACTTTGTTTGAGACAAGGCTGCTGTGATAGCCACAGAAACTTCCACTTCACAATAATGCTGACTAGGCAGACTAGGCAAATTTCTCACTACCAACTATATCTTCTAATAGAAACCTTTAAATGCATTACCAGATCACAGCTAAGTAGTGGGCATGATCAGCAATAAGTAGACAATGCCCATTTTGGTTTAGTCAAGATCTACCAATGCTAAAGATAAATAGACTTGCAATTTCAGTTCCTCTGTTAGGGGTAATATAAGGTGGGGGGGGGGGGGGGCACTGTTTTTCCCAGCCTCACATTATGCAAATAGAAGTATATAATCAGGTAAGTATATTTAGTCCCGTATAAAACATTTATGACAATACAAATACACAATTTTGTTATTGTCACAAAGCAGTAAAATCAAATAATAATAATGTCATCTTTATAAACCAACAACTTTTTTTGGTATAGCTAGTTCACTTAGGTATCTTTTGAACTGCTTACTGTAATCTTTGTGTTTAAAGTCATAGTATCTTTATATTATTTTGTTTATTGTTCAATTTGTAGGTGATTTTGTTTCAACTTATATCTGCAGTGTTAATATCTGCTTTACTAATTGTGATTATTTCTGTAATACTTTTGATAATAACATTTCAGCGCAAGAAACATGGTTTAATGTAAGTGATTCACATAAATAATATACTTTGTAATGTAGTAATCATTGCGAAATTTCTGACTTAAAGTTTACATTATTGATAACATAATTTTAATTTTTCATCGACAATGACAGAATATTTTTTAGATTGAAAGCCTTTCTGTGACATGCAAGAAGGATTACTACTTTGCTGAAGCAGAAAGACCCTCTACGAATACAAATAGAATCAATGATGGCAAATTGGTTATGACCAAATGCTCAGCATACGAAAAAACTCTCAAGAATTATAAACAATGATAATAATTTGGATATTATTTTAGAGTAGCTATTAGAAAAAAAAAAGTCTTTTGTTTCTTAACAATTTGGTTAAAGTATTGAATGGGATTAGCTATAGTTATAACACAAATTATGATTGTATTATTCCTGCGAGAATTTTTTTAATGTTTCAAGAGCACATTATTATTGTGATATAATACTTTTAGAATTATCAACAGAATAGGTAAACATTTTCAACTATTTTATATACAGCTTAACTTATTACTTGTCTGACTTTTACTCATAATAGAGTTGAACTGCATAAGTATAGGAAGTACACTGTATCATTGATAATTTCATCTTAATTTATTTTTAAAGTCAATTTCTACATAATGGAAAAGATCATCCCAAAAGACTAAAAAATATTATAGCTAGACTGAACTTCATCTTTCAATTAATATATTTAATTGGCACATTGTGATTTTGATTCTTTTTGGCTAAAAGCTAGTTTTAAATTAGAAATAATTACATTAAATGTAATACATACCTAATTATATCTCTTACATGAATGCACAATAAATGATATAATGGCAGAGAGATAGACACACAATAATGAAAATAGAGAAACTATATGTGCTTTGTTCTTTTGGAAAAATCTCTTTTGAGTAAATTGGTAGGCCACACAATTACTTTATAGAGGTCATCCTTACACAGCCAGTGGGAGTGCTAAAGTCTATTTTACCATATGTAAGATAACTGCTTTTATCAGTTTAGTTTTGCCGCTGCTATAATGCTTGAATTGTGATTAACAACTTACCCAATGGCAAATGCATAATGTCTATTCAACTGAATGAATTGTTTGTTGTTACTGCTCCTTATGAGTAGTACTTTGTTTGATTTACAACAAAAAAATAAAGGTGGCAAAGTCCTCAGAGTTGGAAAGGGTTCAGTTTCCCCTGCCTAGCCCCTACCCCACTTTTCATAATAGTAATGCATCATAACACTGTGTCAGTGACTCTAGCACATAGTAAGCTAGTTGTAACTACTAGCCTTATCAAAGGATTACTGGCTACAGAAACAGATGACTACAAATTATGATGTATCAAAACATTCATTCACTATACATTATATAAGACATACAAATAATAATTTTTTTATGATTGTTCTAAAGTAGTACCAGAACCTCTTTACCAATTACCCTCTTTGATATGGTGGTGTGATTTGTGATTATCATGAATATTGTTAAGTGTGTAATGGATATGTGGTCAGATCAAACAGATCAAGTTTAACTCTGGTTAGAATGCTATACCAATCATTACATGATTGGCAGCATTGGGATCCTGAAACAAACAGATGTTATAAACATGGCTAGTGATACAATGCATATTATTCTCACAAGAAGGGTAATAAAATATTGCTCATGATGAACTTAAAAAAACAAACTGAGGCTTTATACATAATATTGGTGATTCACATTTTAAAGTGATTGTTTGGACTATGTTCATTGCCTTGTGGTTAACTTTACTCTGTGAATGGATATAGAATTTCCTGCTGAATACAGGCCACCTCTCCAGTTTCACTAATTCAGTGATTATGTGAATGTGCTGTTATGTCCTTGTTTCAAAATAACATTAAAATATATTCGAACCCATTACAAACACAACATGACCTTTGCATCTGTTATTTTGGATTAATATATTATTTTTTTATTAATTTCTTCTTTTTTCTTTTTACTTTTTTTTTGTCTTCTTATGTTTATTTGTGTTTAAGTGTTAAAAATTCTCTAATTCTCAGTGTCACTGCAATTCACCTATTTATATAATTATTTTTTGTTCCCTGTTATGTCCATCGATATTATTATATTTTGTCATAAAAGAATTATATTTATTACTTAGTAAATTATCAATACAATATACTCAAATATAGACATCTGTAAACTTAACTTAGAGAAATATCAATAAGACATGGAGATGTTGTGACTTGGACACACCGAGATGTAGTGTCAAGGATTGATATTAGTACATTTTGTTGGCTACATTATGTGGTTTATGAGTACTCGCACAGAGTGCTCTATCAATTTGCTTAAATAAATAATTATTAAAGAATCATTTGGCGAATATTATGCTGTTGTATTAGTCAAGTGCTGACTGAGAACACATGGGTACACAAATTCCCTTTTTGTCAATGATGAAAGTAGTTATATAAATATGTTTACAATATGTTTGGAAAGTATAGAAATTAGACACAGTAGCTGACTCAGCTAGTTTGAATTGGTAGCAATTGCATTTTACAAAAAAAACACTGAGCAGAGTCCAACGACTAAATTCCTGCATGAACAGTTGCAGTGGAAATTATGTTCAGAAATTAATGATACAAGTTTGAAGAAGTTTGATTATCTAACCTCAAATTTTTCAATCACACTCACACATATGTATACACACAGCTGAAGTACCCTTTAATGACATTATTTAGTTTGCCAATTTCACAAAATAAGAATCGTTTACATACTATCACTGGAAAATAACCTTGGAATTTCCTGCTGAAGGATGTGTGCAGTTTTGTTATCTGTGCTGTGCATTTCCTTGAAACTTGTTACATTTCCTTATTGGCAGATAGAGTATGCTATCCTGCAGTCTTCCTACACTTTTCCCTAACTTCAAAGTATACATATGTTGTGTACTAAATAAAAGGCACATATGGTATGTCGTTAAAACAAACATGTTGACACTAGCTTCTGCTGCTGCTATGTATGCAATCACTTGTTAGCTTTAATATGGTCTGATCTATAAGCCAAAAAGGATATCACAGCTAGTTACTATTGAGTGTTCTATTGAGTATTGGAAAAATTGAGCATTGAAATGGTATTTCCTATAGTAACTACAAGTGAAGTCATTCTCACTATATTATCTTCAATTATCTCTCTCACACATGGACAATGTGAGTTATCAATGAATTTTTTAGCTAGCAGAATAATAATAACAATCTATTTTAGGTGCCATTACTAATGCTCCTATACAACTAGATCCTGATGAACCAGCACTACAATTAGCTAATCGTGATAACCTAGTGTTAGTTATAGAAGGAATAACTACAGGAGCTCAAGCTACATCAGTGACTTGGAGAAGAAATAATGTTATAGTTGATAGAAATACAAGACTAGCTGGTGGTGGTTCATTTTATGATGGAGGAGAAGACACTATTGTAGGTACTGGACCATGTGAGAGTCACATGTATAGAGTTGCTCTACTAGTGATTGGACGTTTACCTGGACATTACACATACACTGTTAGTAATACTAATACACCAACTCCAGTGACATCATCAGTATTTCTAATACAAGGTATGCATAAATAAGAGATTAATCATAGAGATTTCTCAACATATATATGAATAATTAAATCATGGTAACAAAAACATTTCTTCCTTGTTGTAATTTCTCCTTTATTATCACTACTTTATATTTATTTGTTCACCTCTTTGAAAGAAAATTGAGCTAAATACAGGTAGATACAGGAAGTTTGGGTCATATTAAGAATCAGAGTTGGTTCAGATTGCAGCTTAAGTTGTGATCTGAAAGCGTATGGCAATTACAATAAAAATAAAGAATGAGGAATTTTGCTTAAACATGGCAAATAAAACTAAGCAAAAAAAACTAGGAGGGGCGGCAATTATGCTTATTGAGACACAGGTATAGAGTTGCTTACAAGTGACTGGATATCTACCTTGAACTTACACATCTGTTGGTAATGTTAATATACTTCAGTGACCTTACTAGTAGTTCAAATACAGTGTCTATACACGAGATTATAATTTATGAGTTAACCAGTCCATAAGGATTTTAACCAATACAAAAATATATATTATAGTAGTCAGAAATTTTTGCCTTATATAAAAAAAGTTGTTTTTTTTTACCTCTGACCTTTCCACAATATTTTCATAGGTGCCGTACAATTGAGTCACTTATGTTGCATAGATATATTGTGCATGGCTTCTGATTGTAGTGTAAATGGAGGTTTACTTGCAAATAAATGTCTAGTACATGGTACAGAGGGTATTACTTAACATAGCCAAAACTATGTCAACTACACTATTTAATTGACTAAAAACACCAGATACAGTACAAAAAGTAACTCTGTCTGCTATAGTTGATGTTTATTTTTTATTCATTAGCAACTAGCTATAAGTTAACAAAACTACAATAATAAGTAGTGATTTATTATGAGGTTACAAATTTGTTGCACAAATATTAGTTAATCATTTCTGTGAGTACATCACAAACCCATTAAATAAATAATTATTATTGCATTAATTTAAAACTTTTAGCACAAAGAGTTATTTGCGTAGCAATAACATGGTATATATGGAATATATATTATTCACAACTTCTTCTCAGCCTTCTTTTACTCATTAGATGTATTCTCTCTCTTTCACAGGCATTAATAGACAATACAGGATTATAAATGTTTTGGTCACCACTTGGAATTCTGGTGACCAAATATTTTAAATTCTTATTGTAAAAAAAAAAGTGAAATAGAGAGAATACATCTAATGTATATTATAGTATCATTCTATATATTTCATTTGAACCTGTCTCTATTTAGAATTACACCATGAAATCATTGCAAATTAAATGTAAATTTTCATCATAAAAGTTGACAACAAATGATAGTGTCTAGCGAAAAATTAATGGTACCTTTTCAAGCAAGACCTTTACCTAACCACTATGCTAGAGAATGTAAGGGTTACAACTTTGATTGAAAGCCTTTTTCTCCCTTGTAATATGATTAAGATGTGGCACCATTACATGGTTTGCGTCCTCAGCACAGAGTTTAGGAACGATTGCACTAATTTACCCCCAAAGTATTCTAAGTCACATCATGATTTTTATACCTCTATGGCACAATAAGCAAGACACGTTCAAGTAGTTCCTGGAATTCCTTCTAAATTCTAGGCCATTTTTCTAGTGTAGCAATTGAGTAGAGGATATGGGCTACCAAATTATGACTTATCAAATTGTCCTATGAGTTGTAAGTAGTTGAAAAAAAATACGAATTGGCCTTAGATTAGCCCATTTTTTCCTGGCCAAGAGTCTTTATACTGAAGGATCAATAACGTATTACTCCATTGGTGTACTTTAAAAAATGGGTACCTATTAACAAATATGAAATGAGTCGCTAGTGCAAAAAAAGTTATGTGAAAAAAGGTTTTTTGTACTATGCATACTAAAATGTTGATTTTGCTCAATTATTCACCATACTGAATCAGTCATTCTTTAAGCATAAGTAATATCAATACTTATCAATGTTTATTAAATTCAGGAAATTGTGGCTAAAATATGTATTCTGCAAATATTTATTATAGATGTGAATAAAGATAGGAAGGAAGCATTTAAGCTCTAATTAAAAATATGTTACTTGTACGATTAAATTACATTCTATATATTGACTCTTTGTATGTTATAGAGCCAGATCCTCCTACTAATATTGTATTGAGACAGATTAGTAATAGTAGAGTACAGGCCACCTGGACTGCTCCAGCTGGTTTCTCTGGAGCTACATATCGTGTGTATATAAACACTATGAATGTCAATACTGGTGGTACTGAAGTGACTGGAACTAATTACACAACTGAGACTATTACTACTTCTACTGTTACTATTCGTGTGAGAGCTACTACTGGCACATATCTGAGTGTACCAGCTGTGTCTGATACTCTGACTGTTAGAGGTAAGAGTATTAAAGAGTAAATTATTATATTATTAAGTGTTTAAGAAAGGAGGTTTTCAGGGCCTGGAGCCCATCCATCCCTTCTTTGGTACACAACATTTTTCATGTATCATGATTATTATAATTCCTAGATAAGCTTTATAGCACTTAATTATATCCTATTTATTTCAGATGATGTATTATTCCCTATAATTACCATCTCATCAGTAACTGCTACATCAGCTACTCTGCTCTTCTCTCAGCCAAACAGCAGTTTACCAGTAGACATGTACACAGTTACATTGACTAGTAATACTTGTAATGGAGTCCCTTCGAGGACAGAATCTACTACCAGTAATTCATTAACTATTGGTATTCTGGAGTCTGGTATTCAATACTCTGTTAGTGTTACTGGTAGAAATAATATGCAAAATTTAACGAGTACGGGAACTGCAACACTAACTATAACTGAAACAGGTGACCATAATTAAAGGTTACAGCTTTGACTAATGTTTTGATCACGTTTTTATTTTAATTTTAGCTCCTACTGGTAGTCCTGGAGTATCTACTGCAAGTGTAATAATGTCTACTAATATTACCCTCACATGGCATTGTACATCTTTATCTCACCTAATTAAAAAAAAAATCGGTTTCAAGGTGGTGATTTTTGTCAGGAAGTACTAGTCCTTTAAATAGTCAAAACAGCTTTTGTAATCTAATATTTACTAGGAAAAATTGAGTTAAACAAGTAATTCCATAATCTGTGACCTAAATTAATAGTCATCAACTATTGTAATTACTTTTAGGAATGGACTAATTAATGATACTCAGGTGAGTAGGAGCTAACATTGAGTGTAGGTGAATAAAATAAATGTAGCTTTTTTATTACAGAATTTTGATGACAATAATCCACTTTAATTAGATTTAAGTGCTTTTCTCTCAGCAAAACTAAATAATGTATACAAACCTTAAAATGGTAATAACTAACTTCTATAGATTAATAAGATGTTTTAACTCTTTTTTAAAATACTTGAGCACAGTGGCTTGCTTGCCATTTTTGATGAAGTATACTTTCAGACAGTAATTTTTTTACTAAATTGATTTAGAATGGAAAACATAACAGCTAAATGTTTATTCAAAAGTTGTAACTAAAACTGCTACTTTATGCTTCTTTTCAATTAATTAATTAATTATAATTCATGTTATCACTTGGTGTTATATCATGGCTGTATTGGTGTTGATACCCTATATAGTATCTTGCTTACTTAGCTCGCTCGCCAACTATACAGACAATATAATATTTATGTTACTTATGTACAGGTCTTTGGAGGTGCCCAAGGAGGAATGTGCTGCCTATGGACAAGTTTCTGTGGGGGGAGATTCTCATTATGAAACTGTTGGAAGGGAAAGTGCTATTTATGATGGCAAATAAACTATGTTAAAGTGTTTGCTATATGCTTAGATGTAGTTGAAGATTTACATGTACATTAATGTGGCGATACTGCTGCCACATTTATTAAACTTATGAGTCATCACCTCTAACTTTCACTAATTGAATTCCCTTAACATATCCATTATCCTACATGTATCTCACACTCATTACAATTCTCATTACACTCTGAACATTTCCTTTGGTCAATCACCCTCTTCCCTCTTTACAATAGTTAACTAAATCACATTCCTGCTATCTCACCACACCTTTTCTTGTTCTGTTTTCTACATTATGGCAGAACCCTTTTTTTATGATCATTCCTTACCTTAGTGCATACTAAGTGCTGCCAGGTGTTTGAAAAACCATATTCCTAACTTAGACTTATCATCTAGGGTGTGATAGCTTAGCTAGAGTTGTCCTCCAGCTGGCACTACTACAAGTCTAATCCACTTCAGTAGTTGGTTCTCATCCTTCCTGTCTCTTCTTCGGTTTTATCGGCCCCAGAAGAAATACCCCACAAGGTACCTGGTGGCAGCGTACATCTACCTGTCCATCTCGGCCCTTGTACCCCCACAATTTATTAGTAAGACAAAACATAGCAGCTGGCCAATATTTTTGATTAAATTATAGTATGTCAAAATACTAACGATGTTGTCTCAGCCTTCTTATATTGATTGTATGTATTTTTAGTTGTTTACAGAATTTTATTGACAAAACAAGTTGGATTAATATAGAGCTTTGAGTTATGGCAACCAGCAATAATAACCAATCTTATAATTCTGTAGTTACTCTATAAATGGGAGTTTCTAGGTTTCAGTCTCACTCTAATGGACTAATACTAACCAATCTTATAATTCTGTAGTTACTCTATAAATGGGAGTTTCTAGGTTTCAGTCTCACTCTAATGGAACAATAATAACCAATCTTATAATTCTGTAGCTACTCTACAAATGGGAGTTTCTAGGTTTCAGTCTCACTCTAATGGACCAATAATAACCAATCTTATAATTCTGTAGTCACTCTATAAATGGGAGTTTCTAGGTTTCAGTCTCACTCTAATGGACCAATAATAACCAATCTTATAATTCTGTAGTTACTCTATGAATGGGAGTTTCTAGGTTTCAGTCTCACTCTAATGGAACAATAATAACCAATCTTATAATTCTGTAGTTACTCTATGAATGGGAGTTTCTAGGTTTCAGTCTCACTCTAATGGAACAATAATAACCAATCTTATAATTCTGTAGTTACTCTATGAATGGGAGTTTCTAGGTTTCAGTCTCACTCTAATGGACCAATAATAACCAATCTTATAATTCTGTAGTTACTCTATAAATGGGAGTTTCTAGGTTTCAGTCTCACTCTAATGGACCAATAATAACCAATCTTATAATTCTGTAGTTACTCTATAAATGGGAGTATCTAGGTTTCAGTCTCACTCTAATAGACCAATAATAACCAATCTTATAATTCTGTAGTTACTCTATGAATGGGAGTTTCTAGGTTTCAGTCTCACTCTAATTGACCAATAATAACCAATCTTATAATTCTGTAATTACTCTACAAAAGGGAGTTTCTAGGTTTCAGTCACTCTAATGGACCAATAATAACCAATCTTATAATTCTGTAGTTACTCTATAAATGGGAGTTTCTAGGTTTCAGTCACTCTAATGGACCAATAATAACCAATCTTATAATTCTGTAGTTACTCTATAAATGGGAGTTTCTAGGTTTCAGTCTGGTCTAATGGACCAATAATAACCAATCTTATTATTCTGTAGTTACACTATAAATGGGAGTTTCTAGGTTTCAGTCACTCTAATGGACCAATAATAACCAATCTTATAATTCTGTAGTTACTCTAGAAATGGGAGTTTCTAGGTTTCAGTCTCACTCTAATGGACCAATAATAACCAATCTTATAATTCTGTAGTTACACTATAAATGGGAGTTTCTAGGTTTCAGTCTCACTCTAATGGGCCAATAATAACCAATCTTATAATTCTGTAGTTACTCTATGAATGGGAGTTTCTAGGTTTCAGTCTCACTCTAATGGACCAATAATAACCAATCTTATAATTCTGTAGTTACTCTAGAAATGGGAGTTTCTAGGTTTCAGTCACTCTAATGGACCAATAATAACCAATCTTATAATTCTGTAGTTACTCTATGAATGGGAGTTTCTAGGTTTCAGTCTCACTCTAATGGAACAATAATAACCAATCTCATAATTCTGTAGTTACTCTATAAATGGGAGTTTCTAGGTTTCAGTCTCACTCTAATGGAACAATAATAACCAATCTTATAATTCTGTAGTTGCTCTATAAATGGGAGTTTCTAGGTTTCAGTCTCACTCTAATGGAACAATAATAACCAATCTTATAATTCTGTAGTTACTCTATGAATGGGAGTTTCTAGGTTTCAGTCTCACTCTAATGGACCAATAATAACCAATCTCATAATTCTGTAGTTACTCTATAAATGGGAGTTTCTAGGTTTCAGTCTCACTCTAATGGACCAATAGAATGTATTTTTCAAAAATAATGTTTACTGTTGTTTTATGTTTATGTTAAATTTACCACTTAACATTATTAATGAAAACAAATGTCCATAAATTAAATAAATTGTTTTTGCTCTCTAGAGATTGAGAATAGTGTATAGAAGATTACTCCATAACTGTAATAATGTTACCAAATCACTAGCTATATAGGAAGGGGCCATGTGTTTATTTATAGTTCCAGTCATTGAAAAGCCTGAAACTAAATGCAATAAATGTATGCTGTTTACTAATTAAAAGGCACATATGATATGTTGTTAAGTAAAAACAAACATGTTGACGCTAGCTTCTGCTGCTGTGTATACAATCACTTGTTAGCTTTAATATGGTCTGATCTATAAACCAAAAAGGATACCACAGCTAGTTACTATTGAGAGTTCTATTGAGTATTGGAAAAATTGAGCATTGAAATGATATTTCTTATAGTAACTACAAGTGAAGTCATTCTCACTATATTATTATCTTCAATTATCTCTTCTGTACATGGACAATGTGGGTTATAAATTAATTTCATAATAATATTATAACAGAATAACAAGAAATAATGTTATATTTTTAGGTGCCATTACTAATGCTCCTATACAACTAGATCCTGATTCACCAGTAGAATTAGCTGATCGTAATAACCTAGAGTTAGTAATAGAAGGAATAACAACTGGAGGTCAAGCTACATCAGTGACTTGGAGAAGAAATAATGTTATGGTTGATAGAAATACAAGACCAGCTGGTGGTGGTAGATTTTATGATGGAGGAGGGGAGACTATTGTAAGTACTGGATCATGTGAGAGTCACATGTATAGAGTTGCTCTAATAGTGATTGGACGTTTACCTGGAGAGTACACATACACTGTTAGTAATGCTAATACACCAACTCCAGTGACATCACCAGTATTCACAGTACAAGGTATGCATAAATAAATAGGAGATTAATCATAGAGATTTCTTACATAGAGTCATAATGAACAATTATATCATTTCTACTTCCTTATCAATATTTATATTTATATGTTCAACAAAATTGTGCTAAATACTGTACTATAAGTAGATACAGGAAGTTTGGGTCATATTAAGAATCAGAGTTGGTTCAGATTGCAGTTTAAGTTGTGATCTGAAAGTGCATGGCAATAACAATAAAAATAAATTTTACTTAAACATGGCAAAATAACTAAGCAAAAAACTAGGAGTGGTGGCAATTATGCTTATTGAGACACAGGTATAGATTTGTTTACAAGTGACTGGATATCTACCTTGAACTTACACATCTGTAGGTAATGTTAATATACTTCAGTGACCTTACTAGTATTTTAAAAAACGATGTCTATACATGAGATTATAATTTAACCAGTACACAAGGATTTTAATCAATACAAAAATATATTATTAGTAATCAGAAATTTTTGCCTTATATAATAAAAAAAAAGTTTTTTTAACCTCTGACCTTTCTACAATATTTTCATAGGTGCCGTACAATTGAGTCACTTATGTTGCATAGATAAATTGTGCGTGGCTTCTGATTGTAGTGTAAAACATGGAGGTTTAATTGCAAGTAAATATTCAATACATGGTACAGACAGTATTAATTAAAGTAGCCAAAAACTATGTCAACTACACTATTTAATTTACTAAAAACACAAGATACAGTACAAAATAGTAACTCTGTACGCTATAGTTAATTTTTATCTTTTACACATTAGCAACTAGCTATAAGTTAACAAAACTACAATGTAAGTAGTAAATTGTTATGAGGTTACAAATTTGTTGCACAAATATTAGTTAATCATTTCATTAAATAAATAATTATTGTTGCATTAGTTTAAAATTTTAGCACAAAGAGTTATTTGCGTAGCATTAACATGGTAAAGTGATGAAATATATATTATTCACAATTTCTTCTCAGCCTTCTTTTACTCATTAGATGTATTCTCTCTCTTTCACAGGCATTAATAGACAACACAGGATTATAAATATTTGGTCACCACTGGGAATTGTGGTGACCAAATATTTTAAATTCTTATTGTAAAAAAAAACGTGAAAGAGAGAGAATACATCTAATGTATAATATTGTATCATTCTATATATTTCAATTGAACCTATCTCTATTTAGAATTAAAGTATGAAATCATTGCAAATTAAATGTAAATTTTCATCATAAAAGTTGACAACAAATGATAGTGTCTAGCGAAAAATTAATAGTACCTTCTCAAAATTTTCAAGCCAGACCTTTACCTAACCACTGTGCTAGAGAGTGTAAGGGTTTACAACTTTGATTGAAAGCCTTTCGCTCCCTCGTAATATGATTAAGATGTGGCACTATTACGTGGTTTGGTCCTCAGCCAGAGTTTGGGAACTGTGATTGCATTAATTTACCCCCAATGTAATCTAAGTCACATCATGATTTGTTATACCTCTATGGCACAATAAGCAAGACACGTTCAAGTAAGTTCCCGGAATTCCTTCTTAATTCTAGGCCGTTTCCAGTGTATCAATTGAGTAGAGGATATGGGCTACGAAATTATGACTTATCAAATTGTCCTATGAGTTGTAAGTAGTTGAAAAAGTATACCAATTGGCCTTAGATTAGCCCATTTTTTCCTGGCCAAAGGATCAATAACGTATTACTCCATTGGTGTACTTTTAAAAATGGGCACTTATTAACAAAATATGAAATGAGTCACTAGTGCCAAAAAAGTTATGTGATAAAAGGTTGTTTGTACTACTATGCATACTAAAGTTGATTTGCTCAATTGTTCACCATACTGAATCAGTCATTCTTTAAGCATAAATAATATCAATATTTATCAATGCTTATTAAATCCAGGAAATTGTTGCTAAAATATGAATTCTGTAAATATTTATTATAGATGTGAATAAAGATAGGAAAGAAGCATTTAAGCTCTAATTAAAAATGTCTTACTTGTATGATTAAATTACATTCTATATAATTGATTCTTTGTATGTTATAGAGCCAGATCCTCCTACTAATATTGCACTGAGACAGATTAGTAATAGGAGAGTACAGGCCACCTGGACTCCTCCTGGAACTCAGTTCTCTGGAGCTACATATCGTGTGTATATAAACACTATGAATGTCAATACTGGTGGTACTGAAGTGACTGGAACTAATTACACAACTGAGACTATTACTACTTCTACTGTTACTGTTCATGTGAGAGCTTCTACTGGCACATATCTGAGTGTACCAGCTGTGTCTGAAACTCTGACTGTTAGAGGTAACAATATTACATATTTACATTTTATGTGTTATTTAATATGTATTAGAGGTAGAGCAAAATAGATATCCAATTATCTGGATATTCATCCAGAATAGTACGCATTCAAACAAAATTCAAATCAGCCAAACAACAGTGTTTTATAGCCAGAGTTGATAGTTCTGGATGTATACAATGTATGCTTTTGAATTAAATGTATATTCATATAAAATAGTTCTTAAATAGAAGAGATAGTATTTTCAGAGATAATAATCAACATACATTCTTCATCTACTGCAAGTAATTATTTAAGTAAATTAATTACATCGAACATTTTAAAGATTAAATTTCAATTCAAATCCAAGAAGCAAATTTAAAATAACTTTTATGTTTGAACTTTGATATTTTACCTAAAGCCTCTAAAGGAAGCAGCTGTAGTCACGGATCATGAATATACTTCCTTGATATGATCTACTCCACTTCAATACACATATAAATTGTTTTATTGTAAAATAATTATTCATAGAATTACTTTGTAACATTTAACAATATGATTGGGTCACAATTTAGTGTATTGAATCTTTTAAATAGTTTAACTTAAGTACATAAACAATTTCATAATGGATTAAAAATAATATTGACAAAATCACATTTCCGAAGAATCCTCATAATTATGATTATTGCATAAATAAAATTTAGTTTCAACTAAACATATCTACTTAGTTCTTGAAAAGTAAACTACAATAATAATATTGGTTGATAAAATATAATTATGACATAGCTGTATAAAATATATTTCGATTCACTTTGTATTATTGTAGATGATGTTTTCGTCCCTATAATCACCATTTCATCAGTAACTGCTACATCAGCTACTCTATATTTCTCTCAACCAACCAGCAGTTTACCAGTAGACATGTACACAATTACATTGACTAGTACTACTTGTAATGGAGTCCCTTCTAGGACAGAATCTACTACCAGTAATTCATTAACTATTGGTAGTCTTGAGGCTGGTATTCAATACTCTGTTAGCGTCACTGGTAGAAACAATAATATGCATAATTTAATGAGTACGGGAACTGCAACACTAACTACAACTGAAACAGGTGACCATAATTTAACAGGTCTACAGCTTTGACTAATATAATTTGTTGATCAAGTTTTGTTTTTTTAATTATAGCTCCTACTGGTAGTCCTGGAGTACCTACTGCAAGTGTAATAATGTCTACTAATATTACCCTCACATGGACAGATATAAATTGCTTAGACAGAAATGGAGTCATTATTACTTACGTAATTCAGTATGGAGAAGGAACTAATAGAAACATAACAATCATTACTCCATCTAGTGCGACCACTCATCTAATCACTGGCCTCAAGCCCTTCACTCAGTACACCTCCACTGTAGCTGGAGTCAACAGTGTCAATACTGGACCTTTCTCTACTGCCAGTAGGTGGATACGTACTTCAGAAGACAGTAAGTGTCTTACCTCTTTCTCAAATGTCTATAAAAGTAACTTTAGTTCCACCTACTGCCTTTTTCACTGCATCAATTATTGATTTTTTTATTGCTTTTAATTTCCTAAATATATTAATACCCTGGACAGTTTACCTCATTTTTTTCAGTACCTTTTAAAATATTTCCATTTCTACGTTTGACTCTGGTCTCCTCTGATAAATCCCTAAACACACAACAGCTTACAGATATCAAATCTATTCAAATGCTTCCTTTAAATGCATTTATATTTAATAATAAAATTGCAACAAATTAAAACTAGAATATTTGTTAATTACATAGTAGCTACTATTCCTTGCAAGAGTTGGATTTATTGCATATGACTTACTAAAACTAAATCACTATAATTACAATAATAATGTACTCTATTTCACAGAACCCACTAGTGTTAGCAATCTAGCTGTAGTAGCCAGATATTTCAGTATTCTCTTGACTTGGGGTGCTCCAGAATCTCTCAATGGAATCCTATCACATTACAACATCCAATACTCAGTGAATGGAACAATAGAAACTCACTCTACTACAGATTTAATATTCTCTATTTCTAATCTCACTCCTAACATGACAGTACACAATATAACAGTCTCTGCCACAACTGGAGGAGGTCAAGGTTCACTAACACACATTACAAGCATCAGGACTTTACAGCCACCAGGTGAGGATAGGAATTAGGTAAAATATTGGCATTGTAGCTAATGAAAATAATATTAAGTCTTTACGTACTAGGAATGGTATTCAATGTACTGGCTGAAGTAGCATCACTTTCTTCTATTAGAGTTTCCTGGAACAATTTTGGAATAAGTGACATTACAGATTTTGTAATTTATTATCGACAAACTTGCAGACTCAGTCCAACTGAAATGATGACATCAGTTCCATTTTCACAAAATTCAGTTCTTATAGCCAATTTGATTGAAGATACTCAATATATATTTGAAGTAACAGCCAGAGTGATTGAAGATGGAAAGGAATTAATTGGAGATAGAGGAACCTCAAAACCTGTAGAATTATCCACTATATCATATTCTACTGCCTCAGTTAAACCAGACAGAACTAGTAGTTATACAGGTATTTCCTACTGGAATTAGCTAATACAAATTTTATTGTTCTTGTATTTTGCATCAAGTGACTGTATTAATTACAACTTAAAAACTGAAGATATTAAATGTATTGCAGATACCAAAAGATAATGAACATAAATAGTTATTCATGGCATGCTTAGCGTAGTTGGTAAGCTAGCAAGACATCATAAGGGGTAACACAACCGACAATTGGTGATATTATTTGGCAACCAAGTGAAGGGAGTGAGATAGTAATAGGGGTGGATAATTGAAAATCAGGTATATATTATATTAATTCCATGCTAGATATCTTCACAATGTTATATTTAGGTACATAACTCGTGAGATAACTCACGTCATCACACTGTGTTATCTCACACTGTATTGCACAACTTCATAGTGCTCTGATACACTAAGCTATACAACTGGCCTTGGTTACCAGTTTTATAAGCTACCTTCCTATAGTGAACCATACCCAACTAGGTTAGAGCAGCCACTACTACAATAGAGGGAGCCCCTAGAGAGTTTAGGAGCCAGCATTACACCTAGAGTTACCAACAGTATAAATTATTGCAGTGAAGATGAATACGCCTCTTATTATACTTGTGAGTGTGACATGGCAAAGTATTTCACTCTCAAGCCTTATTTTCATTCGCTTTGGCTTGTGAAAATAAATCAGCCCGCTCATGAAATAAGTACTATATATGGGTAGCACCGTATGTCCCTTAACACGTATGGCTCCGTTTCCCCCCTCCAAAAATACAGCCTGTGGGTCTTGCCTCCAGTTACTTCTGGTACTACAGTTTTAAGCTATGTTACATAAAACTGTAGCTAATCATTACTATTGTAAACAATTAATATAAAATTGCTTTCTATCCTCAATTAATATACATAAAGTAATATCTGGTAAAGGGTTTTCAATGTCATAGTAACCTCTCGCAACAACTTGTTGTATTACAACAAATGTTGTATTAGATCACTAAAAGTTGTGGCTAGTGGTTACTGTGGAATTGTAAGTCATTACCTCACCAAATAAAAAAATTATCGGTTTCTAGCTGGGAAATTTTTGTCAGGTGGTAATAGTCCTTTTAAGAAGTCAAAAAAAATTGAAGCTACCATTACTTGGAAAAATTGAGGTAAACAAGTTGGTCCAGCCCCACAAGCAGGTCTGGACACGGAATAGTACTGGTTCATTCTTCAAACATTATTCATATCGAACATTATCATATCGAACATTGTTTTAGTTATGCGCATGTCAAGTCTTCCGTCTTTTGTTCATGCGTGTGCGTTATTGTAGTTACCCGTTGTAGTTACCGTTACCTTTTAGTTGTTTTACTGTCGTTCATTCTAAATAACTATCTTTCACAACTCTAATATTATATCATCACTTGATCGTTTATCAGGGATAATTAGCTATTCCCGTCGTTATCACCTCAATCGGATAGTTTAGGTAGTTCCAATTATCCCCAGCGCAGTTGGCTTTACCACAAGTAATTCCATAATTTGCTACCTAAATTAGTAGTCAACACTCATATGCTTGTGGCTACTTTTAGGAATAAATGGACTGATTGATACCCAGGTGAATAGGACCTAGAACTTTGAGTTTAGGCATATAAAATAAATGTAGCTTTTTGAATACAGAACTTTGATGGCAAAAATCAACTTTAATCAAATTTAAGTGCTTTACTCTCAGCCAAACTAAATAAATGTATTGTTACAGACCGTGCAATAAAAATGAACTTCTACCAGATTAATACCTCTCATTAAATTACTTGTGCACAGTGGCTTGCTTGCTATTTTTGATGAAGTACACTTTTCATGGACAGTCAATTTTTACTAAAATTGATTTAGAAATGAAAACATAACAGCTGAATTTTTATTCAAAAGTTGTAACTAAAACTGCTACTTTATGTTTCTTTTAATTAAGGACTCAAGTATTTATCAAACATTACTTGAAGAATTTTCTTTTTTTAACACTAGTAATAGTTGATTGACTGAAATAGCTAAACATTTTTATTTAGTTATAGTTAACTAATTAAATGGATGATAGTTTTAGTTAGTAAGAATCTTAAATAATTGGAGAACGGTATGGTACAATGATTAACGACAATTATAACTAAAATTTAAATCTTTACTAAACAACACTAATTTTAATATTTAAGACATTAGGTGCCAGAGTGAAAGGAGAAATTTATATCAAACATTCTTATTTATACAAACTTTTGATTGAGACATTTAATAATTCTTGTACAGATATTATCACAGCATGTACTGTGTCAGTGATCTCAACTGTCCTAGTGTATTCTCTTATTTTGGGGATTGTTCTAATGTTCATATACTGTAAAAACAAACATCAAAGCAAAGCCTTGAAGTAAGTTACCGTAATACATCAATACCATGCATACTTGATTGTTAATATTTTACAGGTCTTATAACATATTTACAATGCATAAGTAACTCTGTTAATAATGTGCAGGTCTTCAGAGGTGCCCATGGAGGAATGTGCTGCGTATGGACAAGTTTCTGTGGGAGAATCTCATTATGAGTCTGTTGAAAGAAAAAGTGGTACTTGTGATGAAAAGTAAACTGTCCGGAACGAGTGTGAAAATGTTTCTTACTTAGATATAGTTTAAATAGTACTTGTGTATAGTGAAACTGACACAGACAAATTATAATGTAAAATATTTTTTAAATATTGTAGTATGACTAAATATTAATGATGCTTTTTGAGCCTTCTCATAGGTATTGTTTTTTATGTATTCTCATTTTTTTCAAAATTTTAATTAAAAAAATAAAATAGCTTAATGTGCAAAGATTGAGTTACAGCAGCCAACAAATATCCAAGTTGTCTAATTTTGCAGTTATACTGTGTACGTGAGTTTCTAAGCTAAATGTCACTCTTAATAGACCAATAGAATGATTTTTTAAGAACAATGTTTACTGTTGTTTTTATTTTCTGTAAATTTACCAGTTCACAATAAATTAACAAAAACAAAACTTTGAGACTTACTTTGAGACAAGGCTGCTCTCACACGCCACAGATACTTCCACTTCACAATAATACTGACTAGGAAGACTTGGCAAATTTCTCACAACCAACTATATCTTCTAATAAAAACCTTTAGAGTGCACTACAGGCTCTCAACTAAGTAGTGGGGGTTCTCAAATATAGGTAAATGACACCCATTTTGTTTAGTCACAATCTACTAACACTGAAGAAAATTAGAGTGTGGGAGGGCAAGGGGGCACAGTCCAATCCTTCTTTTAAAGTAAATCCAATCATACTTAATTTATTGTCTCTAGTTCTTCAACAGATAGTTTAGTTAAATATCAATAAGAATAATACATACATTAAATAATAACAAGATAACATAGAACCACAAATGTTATAATAACTACCCACAAATGTTATTAAGTTTACACAAAACAGTTGCTAGGTATATCTAAACAATCTTGAAGGCAGTTGCCATTTATACCCTGAGGTAGCTGCCAGGAACAATTTCCAAATAACAAATAAGAATGTTCCATAACTGCCAGCTTGAAGCACAGTGCAAATAATGAGTAAGTTTCTCTTGGATTAAAATAGTTCTATATGTGGGACTGATCCTCACAGGCACTGCCCTCTCAGATTTATTGCTTTCAGGGGCACAGAGAGGCACATACTATGCAGATTGAACTATTAAATTGTATTGGTAAACTTGAGATTAGCTTAGCTAGTTATTATGAAGTTATTGTGTTTTTATTGTGCGAATTTGGCATAATTGTTAAAAAAAATTTACTAATTATTTCAACATCACTTTTTAATTGACACGGAATGACATTGCATTAGTAAACAAATTAACAACTACAGATGCCAAATTCATACAATAAAACCATTTACAGAAGCTATCACTGGAAGAAAAACAACCGTGGAATTCCTACCAAAGGATTTGTACAGTGTGATCATCTGCTTGCACCTTTCCTGACGCTTGTCAAATACCCTGAAATGCAGGATAGAAAAACTATCCTGCAGTCTTCCTGCACATTTCCTGAAGTTAAAAAATGAGTATGCCTTATCCTGTACTTTCAGGAAATTCCATTTTTCCCTCCCAAAGGCAAGCAACTTTTTAAATAGTCCCGTACTAATAATGTATGACAATGTAAATACATATTGGTATTCTAACTGCTTGTAATTTCACTTATATGATGTACAACTTTGTACTGATATAGTAGTATGGTTTCACAATATGCGGTATGTTTTGTACTATTTGAAAAGTATATAGTGTATGAGGTTAAGTAAAAACAAACATGTTGACATTAGTTTTCTTTGCTATGTATACAATCACTTGTTGACTAAAAATGGTCCAATCTATATATAAGTATACCATAGCTAGTTACAAATAATTGTTCTGTTTCAGTGCTGGAAAAAAATTAAACATTGCAATGGTATTTCTCATAGTAACTATAACTGAAGTCATTCTAATTATAATATCTTCGATAGTCTCCCCTGTACATGGACAATGTGAGTTTTAAATTAATTAATAAAAAATAGAATTATAATATATTATATTATTATATTAGGTGCTATTACTAATGCTCCTATTCAACTTGATCCTGATATTCCATTTGAATTAGCTGATCGTAATAGACTAGAGTTTACTATTGAAGGAATAACTACAGGAGGTCAAGCTACGTCAGTGACTTGGAGAAGAAATAATCTTGTTGTTGATAGATATACAAGAGCAGCAGGTGGTGGGTTATTTTATGATGGAGGAGGGCAGACTGTTGTAGATACTGGATCGTGTGAGATCACATGTATAGAGTTGCTCTACAAGTAAATGGATATTTACCTGGATCTTACACATACACTGTCAGCAATGCTAACACATCAACTCCTGTGACATCACCAGCATTTCAAATAAAAGGTATGCATATATGAGGTCTGTATATGACATTATAGTGAATGTGTCACATCAATAATAATTATTATTGTATATGTTTCAACTACAAATGATTAGTAATCAGAAAAATGTCTCAATACTCAGTATTTTTGCCTCATTTAAAGTTCTGTGTCAATATATTCTAAATTTTCAGAGGTATTGTGTACCAGACTAGTGCCAAATTCAGAGGGGATAGAAATGTGTGTGTGAGTGTGTGAGTGTGTGAGTGTGTGAGTGTGTGAGTGTGTGAGTGTGTGAGTGTGTGAGTGTGTGAGTGTGTGAGTGTGTGAGTGGTGTCCCCTGTGAGGGGGTGAGTGGTGAGTGTGTGAGTGTGTGGAGCTGTGGAAGGTGGAGTGTGTGAGGTGTGAGTGGTGTGGGTGTGTGAGTGTGTGAGTGTGTGTGAGTTGGGGGGGAGCTTGGGGGGCAGAGGGATGATTCCCCTAGATGCTTAGGAGGCAAGAGGGACATAAAGCATGTACCTTTATTACACTGTTTAAATATCAGTATCTGATTGCTTATGAAATAAATTGAAATGCAAGACCAGTAGACTAATATGCTCATCACAATGGCCAGTGCATTCTACAAAATTCATTGGGATTTACAGCTGTCTTATGGCCAATCAGTTACTATTGGCTTCTTGGAGATGGAATAGAAAACTAGATTGTTCTGATAAAACGTTTACCATTTTTATGATGTCACAAGTTGATGAATATTCACAGGGACAAACCAAGCTGCATTGAACTTACAGACAATGCTAATCAGTTTATAGAAAGAAAATATATTTGTCTCAGAACTTATAAATTAAACTCAGCCAATCAATTTTTTTTTATTATAGCTACATCAACGTTTTCATTACACTTCACTATGGCTTCAAACTTTTGCACTAAGCTAACATGTTTTAAGTAAACTAGCGGTTTTCTTGGGAGTAAATTTGTGTGTGGTACATTGTCCTCCCCAGTTTGGAGCAACTTCCATCATCCCTATCAAAAATATTAGTTAGAGTGTAGTACATTGAAATCTGAGGGATTTCAAAGCTCTGGTTGTTGTGTCAGAGCATAGTGAAGACGCTACTAGGAGCCTGAGGGTTTCTAAATCCCATACTTTAACTTTTTTAGAACAGAAGGATATGCTAAAAGTGTACTACAGTGATGGAACTGAAGAAAATAACGAGTATATTATACTGAATATTGTTCAGTTAAGGAGGAAGAAGAATTATAGTGGGAGAAAGACTTGCTTGGAGAACACTGCACAAGCATTAGTTGACACTATGTTCTCTATGTGTGGCACCTATCTTGCCTTGCATTCAGGACAAGGACACTGAGCACTGCAACACAATCTTCCATCCGAAATACAATGTACTGCTAGTTGAAAAGCCTGGTCAGCACACTCACCTAAGGTTCACGGAAAAAGTATTTGATTTTAAACACACTCATTAATTTTTAACCCTATTAGGCAATTCTTGCTAATGAAATTTGTAAAGAAACTGTTAGAAATATGATGGAAAATAGAAGAGAAAAATATAATAACACCAACTTAAAGAAGAATGTTAATGGAGTGTCTAAATATTACAGTTCTTTCATGATGTTATAGATCCAGGTCCTCCTACTAATATTGTATTGAGACAGATTTGTAATAAGAGAGTACAGGCCAGGTGGTTTCTCTGGAGCTACATATCATGTGTACATAAACACTATGAATGTCAATACTGGTGGTACTGAAGTGACTGGAACTACTTACACAACTGAGACTATTACTACTTCTACTGTTACTATTCGTGTGAGAGCTACTACTGGCACATATCTGAGTGTACCAGCTGTGTCTGAAACACTAACTATTAGAGGTAAGAGATAAACAGATACAATACTTCATTAATTCTGTTATGTTTAGAACATTAGTAAAGTTATGTATGTGTATATTACTGCACTATGCATGCATAAATGTGCATATATAATGTTTGCTATTTAAAACTATTATTTACTTATAGTAAAGATATTTGCTTTTTTGTGAATGATTCAAGAATTTGATGGCATGAATGACTAGCCATTAATGATTAATGAAAATTAATCCAATAAAGAATGATATAATGAGAGCCAAACTACACAAAACTTTATTACATTCTGTAAATTTGTTTGATCTTATTCTAGAAACTTTTTAAATTACATTTTTGTAGATGTTCTGTCCCCTATGACTACCACCTCATCAGTAACTATGTCATCAGCTACTCTGTCCTTCTCCCAGCCTACAAATAGTTTACCAGTTGACATATACACAGTTACATTGACTAGTACTACTTGTAATGGAGTCCCTTCTAGGACAGAATCTACAACCAGTAATTCATTAACTATTAGTAGCCTGGAGGCTGGTATTCAATACTCTGTTAGTGTTACTGGTAAACATAGTGTGCTTAATTCAGTGGGTACTGGAAGTGCAACATTAACTACAAATGAAGCAGGTAGCCAAATATATGAAAGAGAAATATATTTTTTTAAATTACTCTGCCTTATTTAGAAGCTTCAACTGGTAGTCCTGGAGTACCTATTGCAAGTGTAATAATGTCTACTAACATCACCCTCACATGGACAGAGATAAATTGTCTAGACAGAAATGGAGTCATCACTAGTTACATCATTCAGTATGGAGAAGGAACTAATAGAAACATAACAATCACTACTCCATCTAGTGCTACCACTCATCTAATCACTGGCCTCAAGCCCTTCACTCAGTACACCTTCACTGTAGCTGGAGTCAACAGTTTCAATGCTGGACCTTTCTCTGGAGCCAATATGATTCGTACTTCAGAAGACAGTTATGTGCCCTAATTACAAAAACAGTTTCTTTAAAGGCTACATGTATACTATTGATTGCATGTCTTATCTGAAATTACTGTAATAAATTACTTAATTAAATCAATCCTCTATAAGAAGTTTATTTCATCCTTCTTTGGCCCCTTTAAAAGTATTATAATTCCCTACTTAAATCACAATTTTTTTTCCCTCTGAGATGTGCATTTCAGCTTAGAGACCTTAAATCTATATATTAAGGACCTTACATTAAGAATGTATAACCCAGAAAAAATTTTGAGATTGGAATTAACAAAAAAACAAAAAAACAAACAAAACAACCAAAACATTATTGCAATGAAATTATAGATTGATTTCCAATGAAGCTATTGTTATTTTGTTATATTTAATTATTTTATTGAATAAAGTTTATTCTATTAAAATTGCTTTGTTGTGTAAATGTCTTTTACAGAACTTGCTAGAATAAGAATTGTAGTTCTTAGAGCCAATTGCAAAAAGTATATAAATCAACAATAAAAAATAATTAAAACCCTTTGCAAATGTACACATAGAATAAATTGAATTCAGCAGCATAAACCAAATTCCCCTATTATATTCGGCAGGTGCACTCTCAAACTTCCTCTGTAGCTGCAGTTTCATCTTCCTCCCTCCCCCTCCCCCTCACAGCAGAATGTATTGTAGCTAATGTAGTACAAATCTAAAGTTGAATTCTATGAGTAATAAGATTATTAATCATGCATGTAGTGACGAAACACTGATTAGTGTGGAGTATATACTCTCATATAGGGAAGTGCATTAAAGTAGTGTGGGTTTTAACAAATTTGTGTGGCTATGTATGGCAGTGTTTCTCACCACAAGAGAAAATCATGTATGACACCTTATATATATAAGGTATATACCTATAGGTATTAAATGCAATGTTATCTATTGACAACTATTTTAAAATATCAATTGCATTATAACGATATTAATCTACAGAACCAACTAGTGTTAGAAATCTAGTTGTTGAAGCCAGATATGTCAGTGTTCTCTTGACTTGGAGTGCTCCAGAACCTCTCAATGGAATCCTATCACATTACAACATCCAATACTCAGTGAATGGAACAAGAGAAACTCACTCTACTACAGATTTAATATTCTCTATTTCTAATCTCACTCCTAACATGAGAGTACACAAAATAACAGTCTCTGCCACAACTGGAGGAGGAGGTCAAGGTCCACTGACACACATTACAAGCATCAGGACTTTACAACCACCAGGTGAGGTTAGGAATTAGGTAAAATATTTGTCTTGTAACTAATCAATTTTAATTAAATCTTTATGTACTAGGAATGGTATTCAATGTACTGGCTGAAGTAGCATCACTTTCTTCTATTAGAGTTTCCTGGAACAATACTGGATCAAGTGACATTACAAATTTTGTAATTTATTATCGACAAACTTGCAGACTCAGTCCAACTGAAATGATGACATCAGTTCCATTCTCACAAAGTTCAGTTATTGTAGACAAATTAATTGAAGATTGTCAGTACATATTTGAAGTAGCAGCCAGAGTGATTGAAGATGGAAGGGAATTAATAGGAGATAGAGGAACCTCTAAACCAGTGGAATTATCCTCTACATTATATTGTACTGCTTCCTGTAAACGAGACAGAACTAGTTGTGAAACAGGTATTTCATCTTCAAATTAGCATATATATTATTGTTTTTAATTTACAATCTATTACAACTTATAAGAACTGAAGCTGTTAAATGTAACACAGCCAAAAAGATGAGCTTAAATCTTCATTCCTGGCATGTTAGCTTCATATTATGGCAAAAGTTATACAATTTATTACTTAAGACAGTAGGTGTCAGAATGATAGGAGATGTCTTACATACCATGCATTCTTATATATAATATGTAATATATTTCTATTTGTACAGATATTATCACAGCATGTATTGTGTCAGTGATTTTAACTGTCCTAATGTAATTCTGTTATTATCGGGACTGTTCTACTGATCATTTACAAAAAAAATAAACATCAAAGTAAAGATTTGAAGTAAGTCACTGTAGCACACCAATAACATAATACATACATGATTTAATAATGTACTGCCCATAGAGGAATGTGCTGCCTATGAACAAGTTTCTGTGGGAAAACCTCACTATGAGTCTGTTGAGAGAAAAAATGTTATTCATGATGAAAAATAAACAGTCCAGAATTTTTGTTTGCCAATATGGAAACTTTATTGCTTAGACATAGTTATATCTGTACTTGTATATAGTATGACAAGATATAGAAGACATATTAGCTAATGGCCAGCATTCTTAATAAAATTGTAGTACGTTAAAATATTTAAGATGTAGGTCTCAGACTTCTTATACTGATTTGATGTAGCTATTCTCATATATTTTTACATATTTTTTATAAACAAATCAAATTGGCATGATGTGCAAGCAATTATTGAGTTATAGCAGGGAACCAAGCCAACTATTCTATTTCTGTAGTTGTACTGTAATTATGAAGTTACTAGGCTAAAGTCTCACTTTTAATTTACCCATAGAATGATAGAATGTATTATTTTTAAATATTGTTACAGTTATTAACCTCAGTGGACATGTGTGAGAGGGTTATAGTAGTCTGTTTGTCATTTCAGCATATGTCGTTCATTCATTCATCCACTCTATCAATAGCGGATCTCAAAGATGGAGGACTTTTATATGCCTTGAGAGAAGAGGAACTCCGACTAGATGACGATTTGACTCATCTAATTACTGGCTATAGTAAATGTACTTTTTTTTAAAGCAAAGAGTCTCTGATTTGTGACACCAATGCCTGGTCACATATGGTTTGGATATTCTACTATAATTCCTGTCATGACACTGCATCTGATTGCATTGCAGCATTTGGTAGTACCTAATATATACATATATGGTTTTACTAGAGATAAAAACTATGCAGTGAGGATAGTAACTTTATGAACCCTATTGTCAATATAGATGAGAGATAACTGAATAAAAGTCTATATTTTAATATCAAGTAACATCACAATCTTTTTTTTCTTTTTTTCTTTTTGCTGTAGTGGGTTACAATAGGTACTATTTAGTCCCAGTAGCTACAAGCATAAGCTGTTGACTAGTAATTTACATACAGCTGTTTAGTAATTTAGGTTATATAATAATATGATTACTTGTTTACTTCATTTTTTCCAAGTAACGGTGGCTTTAAAAACCTGTTTTGACTATCTACAGAATCAATAAGTAGCTCTTGACAAAAATCATCCAGCTAGAATCCCCCAGCTAGAATCACCCAGCTAGAATCACCCAGCTAGAATCACCCAGCTAGAATCACCCAGCTAGAATCACCCAGCTAGAATCACCCAGCTAGAATCACCCAGCTAGAATCACCCAGCTAGAATCACCCAGCTAGAATCCCCCAGCTAGAACCACCCAGCTAGAACCACCCAGCTAGAACCCCCCAGCTAGAATCACCCAGCTAGAATCCCCCAGCTAGAATCACCCCCAGCTAGAATCACCCAGCTAGAACCCCCCAGCTAGAACCACCCAGCTAGAACCACCCAGCTAGAACCCCCCAGCTAGAATCACCAGCTAGAATCCCCCAGCTAGAATCCCCAGCTAGAATCACCCAGCTAGAATCACCCAGCTAGAATCACCCAGCTAGAATCACCCAGCTAGAATCACCCAGCTAGAATCACCCAGCTAGAATCACCCAGCTAGAATCATCCAGTTAGAATCACCCAGCTAGAGTCACCCAGCTAGAATCACCCAGCTAGAATCACCCAGCTAGAATCACCCAGCTAGAATCACCCAGCTAGAATCACCCAGCTAGAATTACCCCGCTAGAATCACCCAGCTAGAATCACCCAGCTAGAATCACCCAGCTAGAATCACCCAGCTAGAATCACCCAGCTAGAATCACCCAGCTAGAATCACCTAGCTAGAATCACCCAGCTACAATCACCCAGCTAGAATCACCCAGCTAGAATCACCCAGCTAGAATCACCCAGCTAGAATCACCCAGCTAGAATCACCCAGCTAGAATCTTCTAATGTATTTTTCTTTAATATAGGAGAAACCAATAGCTACAAAACTTACATGGTATTCTCTACCAGTGTTAAACAGCATTGATGATCTAGATAGGCTTAAAACTGTGCGACATTTCTCTAGAATTGCTTTTCTTTTCATGTCACAAAAAGTTGTTGCAAGAGTTTACTATGGCATTGAAAACTCTTTACCAGACATTAGTGAAAAAAACTTGGGTAGTTTCTCCATGTAATTGATATTATCATATCTGTTCAACGTATTGTAAATCATTTTAAGAGTTATTTTTGGATACAATTCCCTATAAGCTAAACATCTAGTTGTCTTTTATAGTCTCTTTAGTATCTTCTAGTATCTTCAGTTTCATTTAGACTCTATAGTCTCTTCTAGTCTATTTAGACACTTCTATTCTCTTCAGTCTCTTCTAGTCTCTTTAAACTCTTCTAGCGAATGTTCATACTTATTAAATAGCATGCTTACTTTGAGACTGTAAGTAAGCATTTATATAATATGGACTCAGGTGTGTATTGAATTTAGGAGATGTCATAATAAATCCTTTTGCCCTTGTGACTTTATTAAGAATGAAAATAGTGTCTTTTGTGAACATATAACAAGGTTACGATGACCCCTGCTGCCCACTCATTTTGAGCCTCATTAAATGAACCACAGTGGCTAAGTCCTAAGCCACTGTGGTAAGTGTTATGGTTGTAGCTGTGGTCACACAAGTGGTTAGGGGATTAATAGTACAACTCGTGGTTCATTAGAATTGAATGAAATAGTAAATACATGTATTTAACACCATGCTGGAAGAAAAAAAAAACAGTAATGAAAATAATACTACATTGTTGAAGTGCTTTGTTCTCCAGACTCCCTTCTTCTGGGGCTCGCTAACTCGGGTAGTAAACTGTTAAAGTAAAATTCTTTTAGTTTGGGCAGTTGTTCCTCCCACCAATCCTTGTTTCTCTCAATACGTTCTATATGCATGTCCTTTTCAGTGTGCACAACAAAGTCACACCACTCAAGATTACAACAATACAACTGACACTGTACTTGATAATAATAGTTATGCCTACTCCTCAGTGAGTATACCATCTCTTCTCCTTTTTTTGTTTTCTCCAAACAAAATCCCTTACTCGCACAGGCTTCTTCAATTGTTGAGTCCCTTGTCGAATATGAATTCTTATGTTCCACTAACCCGATAGGTTGGGCTGCACTTGGGTCAGTTACTCTGCCATCGGGGCTAGCAGCCAGCCAAGGATTTTCCAAACTAACAACTATTCCAGATGGCTCAGTCTTTAGACCAGGATGGTTTTGTTGCTGTTTCTCCACATATTTCTGCTGTGCTACATCTTCCATGAGCATACCATACATGGTAGCTTTGTTGCCTTTGAAGGTGGTGTACAACATCTCTTTCACTTTCTTGCTTCTTTTAGTTGCCGCTCGCATCTTCACAATTCCTCCAACATGTGATGCTGTGATTCTTTTCATTCGCTCTTCCCTCCATACTTTACATCTGCTCTGTTGTCTTGTTTCCAGTTCAATGATGTCCCGTTTTTCAGCAGTAACAACAACTTGCAATGAGTAGTGGTTTTTTTAAAATTCCTTTAGGTAATCTGATGAAATATCAGCCACATGATCTTCTACTTCTATTCCTCCGTCATGCCGAGAATATGCTTTGCGAGCTGCCAAAGAATTGTCAGCTTTTGAAAATTTTCCCTTTCGTCTGCTATTCTTAGCTTCTTGGGTAGATTTTCTTTTCTTGTCTCGTTCTGCTTTCTTAGCAGAAGCGTCCATAGCAGTGCCAAAAATACAATTTGCGGGATTGCCTGTCATCTTCTCCCACATGATTGGTCCCCAGGTTTTACCAACATTCTTTTGTATACCGGCACCATAACAGCGATTTTCCCAAGACCCACTCTGTGATCTATTCACCACTTTGCCACCGTCAAACTTGCACCTTATGTGCATCCAGTTCTCAGCAAGGTTAGTAGTACAATTTGTAATTAATCTCTCAGACTTACAAACTAATCTACTCACTAATAACTGGATATCATGCATTAACTGAGGATTCACTTCAGTTACACTTTCATCAGTTTCTGCCGGCAAAGTATCTTTCATCGTTTCTTCCCATAGTAATCTCTGTTCCTCGATAGCATTGGCAGACTCTATAATTAAATTTAAAAATAATACATTATATGATTATATCAGGTACTAACCATACATTTAAGAAATGTGGTGTAATTAATTATTATATATTTTTTGCTTTATAAATAATGACTTCATTACATTTAATTATTAAAATATTTTTATTATTTAGTTACAGGTACCTTCAATGAGGTCAGAGAATTCTTCACAGACATCTTCATTACCAATAGACTCCTGGTGTTCTTCAGATAACTTCTCTTTTGCTTTCTGGCAGAAGTCTGGGCTACATTTTGTGTGCACTCCGAAGCAATGAAAATGCCCATTTTTAAGATCTTGCTTTAGCTTTTTTACAGCTTTTTTGACATCAGTTTCTTGGCTTCGCATTCGAATAGCACAGCGTGCTGCACTTGTTAGTCGCTGTCGCATTGCACCTGTCAAACCACCCTTTCCTTTGTAGTGAGGCTTCTCCTGCACCAACTTTTCTAGAGCAGATCTGTAGCATTTACAGCTATGATTTGCACACTCAAGCTTCTCGATGTACCTCCCCCATCCAGGTACTTGCTGCAATAGTGTAGGATAAACTGAGCTGTCCCCATCCCCAATAAATTGTACATACCGAACACCATGGACCTCTTCAGCCTGACAAAAACCTTCCAAAATAATGTCTGATTCCATTTGGTGTGTGATTCCATTTGGGATGAAGAATCGTTCCAATTTTTGAAGCAATGATGTTTGTCTTTTGATATTCCTCGACTGCAAGCAGTACAATACTTGTTCCGCACCCCAATGAAAAGAATTTTTCCTGTTTCTTTGCCAATAATCACACCAACCCCCGATTTGGCATTATACGTATGTTTATGTGACCGTTTGCTCCAACCGGCATCCACAATAACAGTAATTGCCGGAACTCCTTCGTGGTAGTCTCCTCTTTGAATAGCCAACCTCTTTTCTTCCTGACCAGCTTCTTTCATTTCATCTTGCAGCTGATTTTGCCACCACTGCCCAATACTTCGTTCAGTATTGATGAAATTCTTTGGAGACATAACAGGTACACCCAATATACTCATATTGTCTTTAAGTTTAGAGTGGCCGCCTCCCGTACACATTTGTCCCCACACAGCAGCCAGATTTATTTCCCAGCGTGAGATTCCTTTAGGGCCAGATACTTTATTTGATGTTGTCAATGGAATAATAAAAGAGCACTTTGAACAATGACTAGAAATGATTGAAGCAAGGCCAGATTTTTGCTCTCCACTCAGTATTATTTGACTGCCACACTTTGCGGCATGTGTTGTTAATTCATTAACATACTGCTGCAACTTGTCCAGATTGATAATTCTTGAGCCTTCTAATTTGTCACAATTTTCTGTGGAGGAATGAGCTTGACTCTTAACTTTCTTTTCTCTGTACTTTGCAGCACTCCATCTTCTCTGCATTGATCGACGGTGGTTATTGCGGTGATTTTGTTGGTTTTTCTTGTTTGCCATCATGCACCTACATTTGTTTTTGTTTTTTGTAATGTTGATGATAAGGTAAGACAAAGTAATTAGAATTGTTATATCAATCATTTAGATTTTGTGAGAAGTCCTATTTTTTCCCCCTATAATTCATCCACTCTCCCTAAATTATAGCATTTTATGGAAATAGCTAGATAGGTAATTATCAACAATGAATATACTGGTGGTTGCATTCTACAATTATATTAAAATTTGTACTTTACTTATTGGACATGAATATATTGTATTAAAAATATGACTATGCCTTTATTTTCAGTAAACCTTCCCAAGGTTAAGTTAGCTATACAGCTTTGAGTGGGCATTATATCCAACTAGATATAGTCTAGAAATACAACCTAAACTTGAAACACACACTATTCATAACCTTACTCCAACTAATACAAATACTCCTTCTAATACAAACCTTGTTTACCTGATCAAGAGCTGGATGCCTGTCTGCACACTAGACCTGGACCACCAAAGCTAGCTCAAGCTGCGCTTGAAAGTCTTCCCGCAAAAAGCGCGCCTTTAGAATGCAATTATCAAGCTACTGACAATTCCTTACAAATATTCATGTTTCTAAATTTTGTCAATACAATCTACAAGAGTTATTTTGCAAGAATGCAACTTTACAGAGGTGAAATGTAGCACGTAATAATATTGTAACACAGTATATGGCATACACTACACACGTGTATTGATATTGTGCAGTTTCACGGTCACATTATAGAATATAAAATAAATTATGCATGATTCAGGCTTACTTCATTTTAATAATATATTCAACAAACTTGTAACAAATATTCTTACCTCTGTTGCATGTATTCATGCATTCGAGAGGGTTTCAAAGTTGTTCATTTCCACCACATGTGATACATATAATTATATTAATCTATATATTATTATCACATTTTTTCCTAAGTGTTTGGTATGGACTGTATGAAGAGTGAGAATATATATGTTGCAAAGGCATAAGAACATAATGCATTGTGGCATCGTAGTTTTGGGCATCTAGTGGGAAAGTTTGCAGAAATTATCTAAAGATAGTATGGTGCATGGTCTGGGCAGTAAATTGTTTAGTGATATTGGTATCTGTGAGATATGCATACATGGAAAACACAAAAGATCGTCCTTTAAGACGAGCCGTAGTGCAACAACTCGGCCATTAGAGCTTGTCCACTCAGATGTGTGCGGAAAAATGAGTTCGCCATCACTTGGTGAAGCTGAATATTTTCTCACTTTATGGATGACAGCACACTTACACTTGGGTGTATCCATTGAATAGAAAAAGTGAGGTCTTTAACAAGTTTTTGAAATGGAAAGCACTAGTAGAAAATGAAAGTGAAAAGAAAGTGAAAGTTTTGCATACAGATAGCGGAGGGGAGTATGTCTTTACAGAGTTCAAGAAATTCCTGGAGGAATCTGGCAATCAACATGAACAAGCAGTCCCCAAAACTCCCAAACAAAACGGAGTGGCTGAACGGATGAACCATACCCTTGTTGAAAGTGTGAGATCCATGCTCACTTATACACAACTTCCTAGTACATTCTGAGCTGAAGCAATGTCAACTGTGGTATATCTAAGGAATCGAAGTCCAACCAAGGCAGTTAAGGATTTGACTCATTTTAGAGGCATGGAAACAGCCAACAGTTGCACATCTCCGTGTATTTGGATGCAGGGCATATGCTAGTATCTGTAAGGTTGAAAGGGGAAAACTTGGCCACAAAGCAAGATTGTGTACTATAAGTGGGTTATGGTGAGCAGAAGAAGGCGCATCGATTGTGTGACTTTAACAAGAAGGTGTTTTATAGCAGGGACGTTTCCTTTTGTGAGAATGATAATGGAAGAGTTATTGGAGATAGTCAGGAGGTATCGACAGAGAAGTATGTAGAGCTGGGCTTTTCTGATGAGAAAAGCAGTCTGGAGATGGAATCTCAACAATCTAGAAGTGGTCAAGTTCCAACTCAAGAGCAAAGAGAAACTCTGCCTTACACAAAAGATCATAAGACTGCATCTGAGACAGAGTAGAGTGTTACTCTAGATTCAGCACAGCAACTGCCAGTTTGACAATCCACTAGAGACAGGCATTTTCCTAATTACTACGGTAACAAGGTCTTCATTAGTTATGTTGAGCCAACTACAGTGAAAGAAGCTTTGGACACTCCAAAGAAGGAGAGATGGCATGAAGCAATGGACAAAGAAATGAAATCACTACAAGATAATGATGTTTGGAACTTGGTCGAATCACCAGAAGGTTGAACTATTGTAGGAAGCAAATGGGTTTTTATAACCAAAACAGATGCTGATGGCAAAGTTGAAAGACACAAAGCTCGTTTAGTTGCACAATAATTTGGACCCTACTACAACAAATATCTTTGTCCAGTCATTCGACTAGAGTCTGTTCGAGCTCTTATTTGCCATATCAGTTCAACGTATTCTTCAGTTACATCAGGTTGATGTTACCACTGCTTTTCTAAACGGCAAACTGGACAAAGATGTATTCATGAAGCAACCTGAAGGATTAGCTGAAATTGGAAAAGAAAACCTGGTCTGTCTTCTGAAGAGGAGCATCTATGGGCTAAAACAGTCATCTTGTTGCTGGAATGAAGTGGTAGACAGCTATCTGAAAGGGATTGGTTTTATCCAGATAAAGTCTGACCCATGTATCAATCGATCCACAGGAGGAGAGACTGCCAACCTAGGAGTGTATGTTGATGAGCATACTGTCATTTTCGAGGACAACCAGTCAGAAATTGCCTGACAAATTCTTCACAGTTTCATAACCGAACCAAGCATGTGTCAATCAAGTATCATTTTATTCGAAATGAAATGCTCAAGGGATCACTCAATGTGATTTATTGACCAACAACTGACATGGTCGCAGATGCACTGACCAAAAGGAACAATTTGTGAAACTAGGTAATAAAATGGGGCTCACCGAGTGTTCTGGCGAGTGAGGAGGAGTGTTAGAATAGGACACTCTTAGAACACTGTCATATCATTATGAATGCATTCATTATTAATATTTACATTTTGATGATCCTTACCGTGTTCACATTTATCCTTTTTGTATCAATCATTGTGTGTGTGGTATTGTATCTGATAGAATCATAAAATTAACATTATCTTCATGAAATTGTGTTCTTGTAAAATACCTGTTGTATATAGCTACATGCAAGTTGTTATGTTCTACTCAATTCAATTTGTAGATTCATGCAGTACACTCAACAAGGTTTGCTCTTTGTGTAAAGTTAGTGAGTACACTTTGTAATCAAACACTATTTCCTACTACCTCTGTACATAAGCTATATTTCAACATAGAAAATGGTTAACTTCCATTTGTTAATGTAACCACTTGACTCATTCCTCAGTGAAAAACCCTAGTATACAGGATTAAAATCATCTTTACATCTCATAGCAAACATTGAGATAGCTATTTCTATAGTCTCCATAGTTTTAACCATAGAATAATATTTATTATTAAGTTGACAGAATTATGTTAGGCTTATCTTGTTCTAACATTCTGTATATAACATCAAATAATATCAAATTTAGATTTCTTCAAAGTGTGAGAGGATATATTTATATAAATCTCTGCCTGTACATATCTCTTGAACAGATTACTGTATATTCATCACAAGCACACATAAGACCGGAAGTGACATTTCCCCATACACTCTGTCAGGTCATAGCGTTTCTCCTCCCCTACTTCTTCTTGTCTGCTTTATGTGGATGTATGAAGTGTGTTTTCTTTATCTTGCTCTTGTCAAAGTTTTATTTAAGTTTTAAAGATAGCATTCAGCCTAACTACAATCATTGTACAAATATTTTCTTTAGTCATGGAATATAATATTTGCCTTCATGAGTTGTTTCTTAACAACTGATAATCATTTTATATGGGCTTTCAAAGCTCCAATGATTATTATCTTTGCATGTGTAATTTCATCTTCTTTGCATGATGGCTGCAAATATATTATGGAAATAACAAAAAAATAGTGAAACATGAATAGAAAATGTAAACAAAGTTTAAAATGGCTGAAAGCCATATTACTAATGGGACAGACTTGGATGGTGGGAGTCTTCAAGAATTGTTTCCTTTAGTATACACAAAAGTGGTAGCATATCCAAGATTCTTTGTATTCCTGGTTCTGATAGTTTTCACAAAGTGTGTGTGTGATGAAGTAACCGAATAGAATGCATCGGCAAGTGGCAAGCAATTAAAATAAATAATTCTGAGGTAGCAAATGATTCCTCCACTTAATAATTCACTATGTGAAATTCGTTCCGCAGACAAATACTAGTACTATCAAATCCAATGTGTGTGAAAAAAGAATTCATTATAGCAAATTAAACATACAGCATATTAGCTATGGTAAGCTACAACTTACACTTTATAGGTAATCTGTTTTGTAGATTTAATAGAAACAAACTATCTGGAAAATAGTTTTAGAATTACTGTGGTATTGTTGGTTCCTATAATTGAGAAAGTATAAATCTGCAGAATTAATGAATAATATTGTAAATTTTGAGTAAACTGCTATTTAGCATGTAATTATGATGTGCATTAGTTGGCTGAAACACACAATTAGAATCCTGTTTATTTGCTTAGTTTTAAGTATAATTGTATAATGTGCATAATTATAATGGTTATAGGATGTGGTACTGTAAGCACTGTTAAAATATGGTTGATCACAACCCAGTGACATAGGCAAATACAAACCAAACAACTTTTAATACCTTTTGTCCTGCTATTTGATCCCAATAATTCAGCGAAGCGAGCGAAGCGAGCGGAGCTGACTCTCTAATGAGTTCGCGATATATATATATATTTAGGTCTAGAAATTGTTTTTGTTCTTGCGTGGGCGTACGTGTGTACCCTTTCTCCTACGCGCTTGCGCGGGCCGGGTAACCTTCTTAGCAACATTTTGTTTTGTTTTGTTTACCCGCCGTACGAAGTAGCGATGCCCAGTAGACAAAACGTTCCCTTTCTCCTACGCGATTGCGCGCCGGGTAACCTTCTTAGCAACATTTTGTTTTGTTTACCCGCCCTACGCAGTAGCGATGCCCAGTAGACAAAACGTTACAAACGCTCGGTCAAGAGCTTTGAGGGCGTTAGAAACTCCAGAAGAAAAAATAGTAAGGAGAGAGATAAGAAATGAAAAAGACAGGGCAAGGAGGAGGAGAGCTAAAACGAAACAGAAACAGGTAGCAAAGTAAAGAATCTTTCTTTTTAAAAAGCCATTAAATGTTCCTAATTTATTTATTAGACTATTCCTGAGGATTACTGTACCAATCAACTTTATACTAGATTCAACTACTCTTGAAGACACTGAAAATGCAGCCACACCATCTGAACAAGAAGCTAATATCCCCACAACTTTTTGTACTGTAAGAGGAAGGAAAAGGCATCTATCAGAGGACATCCATTCATTCCTTCATAACGTGTATGGAGAAGTTTCCAGGCACCAAAATGAATTTAAGTCATTGGAATGTTGTCGTTGTAGCCAGGATAAACATATCCCTAAGCTCTATTCAGCTCAAAATAACATTCCTGGAAACATTCCTCCACAATTGCAGGTTAAATTTAATGTAACATGCATCGCTCGCTTCGCTATTTTGCGCTATTCGAGCGCACCACTAGTTATAAAAAGTTGTATTTTAAAGTCCTAAGGAACTTTACATAAAAATTAATGTGAGAGTCTCCAAAAATATTGAAGAGAAAAAACTCAAAAAAATTGAATTTCTTTTTGGACACTACAGGTGAAATATATCTTCCTTCATTCAATACAAGTCTTCTAAGACAGCAGCAACCTCTACAACACCACAGAGTAGAGTGTTATGATTCTTGCAAGTTACATTGCAGCTCTTTTAACTGTTCTGAAGATCCCAAAGAAAATTCAACTGAGTAGGAAGTAATAATTAAAAAGAAGCTATCTGCTTTATTTCTGATCACATACATTTTTATGAAGGTGAAATTAAGTATGTACTTGATAATATAGCACAGCTTAATGCATACATAATATTCATGTATTTGTATTGTGAAGTTCCATGGTCTATACAGAATACAAATCATTTTAATGTTACAGAAATTTAAAAATATATAATTTCTTACTTCTCCTTCCTCCACATTTTTCCCAGCATTCTTGTAGAGTCTCAAAGTTGTTAGCATTCCCACGGAGTCCTCCATAAATAAACCTCTCGCATTTTCCCGTAAATATGTTGTAGTAATATCTACGGAATGCTGCTCTACCGGGCCCAACCTCTTTAGGCAAAGCACAGATCCAATCGAGTGCCCTGCAGCTCTCATACATAGCAAATACCATCAAAATGGTTACTGCTAGTTTACCCATAGGTCTAAAGTGACCCTACTGTGGTCGATAACTCAGAGACAAAAAATATAAGTATATTTTGTCAGATAAAGCGTTACAATTTAATTAGCTATAGCAGCAGCACGCTCCCAAGCAATTGATTATCAGCTCTGATCATATTTAGTGGGGAATGGTGGTCAGTGGAGCGCTGCTTGGAAACTAGTGAGCATTACTGAAGCTTATTTTCTTTTAAAGTTTTCTGTACTAGCTACCCTTCGTAAATTTTTAGGAGTAAGATGAGATTTGCTATTCTAAAATATTTATACCTGATCTAGGAATGCTTATAAACTTCAACGCTCTAATAAAACTAACAGTGCTTGTCTTAGTTTTCTTTGTTTTTATTTATTTTGTGAAGTAAGGAAATTTTCAATAATGAGAATTTTTATGTCTGTTCCACCCTCTTTACTTATCTATAGCACTTTCCTGTGCCCACCATTCACTTTCTCGCTATCTAATTACGTCTGCCTCTTGGCTGGATGTGTGGCTACTAGAAGTGTCTTAGCTCCACCCACTCTGTGAACAGGCAATTTTTGCACACCATCTGGTATGCATCACTGCACTCTGACATAGTTTTCTCCCTGTACTTGTACATATAATTGTTATTAATACTAGCCCCTGAAGTTATATGACCTTGTAGTAATGATGTGTGCAACTGTTTCATTAAACAAAATGTTGTGTACATCCAAAAAAAGTCAGTTAGCTTGAAAATGTTTTAAACTATACATTTAACTGATTATTTGACTGTATACAATGTAACAGATTTAAAAAAATTATTGAGAAGTGCATGTGAACTTTATGTACATGGATTCACATTTGTTTTATTCCACTAGTAACCATTTTCCAGTTTTTACCTGGTCATTCTGATTATCTTCGCCAAAGTGGTTGTGTTTAGCACTTTGTTAAAGCAAAAACAACAACAAAAAACAACAACAACAACTTCAACATTAATGTATTGTGATCAATACGCTTCTTGTTAGCTCAATGTTAATTTAGTTGTAGCTAAATATCTTCGAAAGTAATCTTATAGTCTCAGCCACGAAAATAACGAACCCTTACAACCACTCTGCCATTCGAAACAAAAAGGTGGTCCTCTTATCCTCATGGTCATTACCAAAACTGGGGTAGATTTACAGACTGCCTGGGTGGCTAAAACTATATAATGGTACCAACATTTTTAATACACCAGGAGTATTCAGGACAGTAGGCAAGTATATATGTTATGGGTATTTGATGGATACTAACATTTTTTTTTAATTTCCTTCATCTCCTTTTCTTCATGTTTCTCCCAAATGTCTCTTGCCTAGTTTGCTTGCTATTAAACTTTCTATTTTACCCTCTTTTTCATGCCCAAATTTTAAGTTGTTATCTACTTCCTTTATCCTGAATATTAACAATGACTAACACATAATAATTTGTGCATTCCAGAATTACAAGCCACTTAACAGTAGCTAGTTGGTTGATATGCTGTACATGAGCTAGTGGCAGTGGTAAGTTATTACACTATTTATCGCAGTTATAAGCCCTACACAACAGTAGTTACTTGAAAATTCATTCTCCACTAGACGAACCATGAAGGTAAGTCTTGCGTAGGTATGTTCAGTTGAGTAAAAATATTGTGGGTTACAACTACTACTAAGAATATCACAAAGAAAAAGTTTAAATAAAGTGACTTGATTTGTTGCTTCTTTTTTAATTCAAACAGTTGCAGGGAGCGGTTACTATGGTATTGAAACCCCTTTACCATATAATACATAATTTAAAAACTCGACTCAAGCATGCTTAAAAATTTGCAAAAACTGAAAATGTCTCAATAATATAATTGACAATAGACATAAAGTGTGGCTATAACAAAATAATTTTACTTAATACATAGTAACTAATAACAGCCATTAATTAGCTACTTTCATCTCTTTATTGGTTAGCAAACATTATAAATTTTGCAATTTCAGCAGCAGTTACCGTAGGGCGGGTGTTTTGAATGGAGAGTAGACAATCATTGTAAGTTACATCAGGTTCAAGGAGCTGGCTACTGGGCACATCCGTCCACTTCATTTCAATGGTGTCTGAAGTAGAGGCAGGATAGGGAGTGTAAAAGTAAGTTGAATCGCTTGATTCTGGATCCTCAACCTTCCGAAAATGCGTGGCACTCTGAATTTTGCGAATAGGCCACATTAAAGACTCTCGAACAATTACTTCAATGTCTGCTCCAGAATAACCTTCAGTTAGTTGACCTAATTTTATACAATCGAGATGGTTAACATTATTTTTTGTATTACGGAAGTTATTCTGGAACATCTCCGTCCTTGCCTCGGTGTTTGGAAGATCAATAAATAATTGTTTATCAAAATGTCTTACAACATCAGCATCCAACTGCCATGGTGCGTTTGTTGTCCCTAAAACTACAACACCATTGTTATCTTGCCTCATCTGATTCAGAAATTCTCTCTTTAAACGGGTCCATATATCATTGATAGATAAAGGTCGATTCAGGAACAAATATTCTAACTTTGTGATGAAGATGACTGCAGGCTTATTGGCTCTAGCTGTGTCAAATAGTAGTTTTATGACTCTTTCACTTTGACCTTGATGGCAACTCAGAAAGTTGGAAGAGATGGAGAAGAACGTGGAACCAGACTCAGTTGCAGCTGCCTTGCATAGCTGGGATTTCCCAGATCCAGTAGGCTATAAAGTAAAATACATTTTTGATCAAGCTCATGAAGGTTCAATATTGAATTAATGTGGATTATACTATTGTGGCTTCTAATACTATGCTAAAATATAGTACTGATACCAATATTACTTTAAAAAAATACTGAGAAAACTAAAATATGTATATATACATAGCTAAAGTGTAAATTAAGTGACTACTACTTGGTAACTAGCCTTACCCCATAGAGAAGAACTCCTCTACATGGCTGCACATTTCCTGAAATACATAATAATAGAATAAAATCAGTTAAATAAAATTATCCAATAGAAAGTATCAATTCTTGAGTTTACTGCACAGCCAAAAGATGTGTTTGTGATAGTACAAAAATGTCATCAAAATATTATAATATACAAGTATATTATATAGCAGATTTTGCAAGACAGTTGAAAATATTTTTCCACATCTATGTATGTGACCACAAATAGGAAATTCAGGCTTAAGAGATAGTGTGCATAAACTTTGGAAAAAGATCAATTTACGTCTTAAAGTGTATTAAAGAAAAGCATGCAGGTTGAAATGGGTAAGGTGTGTCCATCGGTAACGGTAGAAGTTACAAAATTGAGAGCTCGATAAGTGGATGCTGACGAAAATGTGCAAGTGCGAAAAAATTGATGGGGTCCACATTATGTATATCCTGTGCATAGTTACATGTTATGAAAAGGAAAGAATGATAACAAAAAAATAAGTTTATAATAAATAATAATTGAGAATAATGATAGTATGCTTTTGATAAATTACATACATCTTGATTATTGGTTACTTTATAATTCATAACTATTTTTACCTTTATAAAGATGAGGAAATTTGGCTGGGAGTATGAGCGTCTCTTTCAAGCTTTCTTTGGCTGCAGTTAGACCAGCTATGTCATCCCAGCGGACATTGGGAGTAGCAGCTGCTTTTATTCCTACTGGTTTACTGGCATTATTGTCCACCACTAATACACAACAACAAATGCAGTCTCTGACATCATTTAGTTACTGAAAAAACTAACCTTGCTGCCTCCTTTTAGGAACACTTGATTTGGCATTAGCTGCAGTAGCTTTTTTTCTAAATAAACATTTATAGCGCATTAATTGATACATTGGGGCCAGGAGATGAAAGAACAATTTTAAATTATATTGCAAGTATGTTTAAAGTCAACCAAGACGCCATTCTTTCTCAGAGAGAGACGAAATATTTCATTTCTTTATCAATTTCTGTTGTTGTTGTTGTCTTGTTTGTTTGATTCTTCCCATGATTGGGACTACTAGCAAGTGGAAGACTTGTCCCTGTAGCGAGTTATCTGCTGACCACTTTCAAGTAGATTCTTGAAAGAGTAAGACCTACTAGCAGGTATCCATCAGACAGAGTCCCTGGATGAAAAGCTGGTCAACAGGTTGCTGCACCACATGTCTTCCCGTGTCAATGGACTTAGTGAGGGTTGTAAGGCCTCACATATTCTTTAACTATCCAGATCCTCTATATACAACGTGTCTTGCTTTCGAGACACGTTCTAGCTTCAATTACCCTCAGCTAGACAGACATGACTGAACTAATATTGTAAGAAAGATCCAAGTTGGATATAGCAGTAAGTAACTGCAACGACTGATACATGGATGTACGAACAAAACTGAAACACTAGGAATTAATCTTAAAAGAGTAAACATGACAACATATAAACAATAAAATGCTAGTGTTTGACGAACATTGCCGAAGATCGGTGACTGTGTAAGCATACTGAGCATGACAAATAATTTTAACGAGTATGATGACGGTTAGAGTAGGAAAAGTTATTGTTGAGATATTGAAGCATGAACATCTCATGAGGCCTCATTACAGTAAAAAAAAAGAATAAAAATAAAAAGAAAGAAAAAACAGCAACTATATTATATATAATTATATTATTATATAGACTTGGCTTTAAAATATTTCGCATCTATTGCAGTAGTGAATAGTGATAACCAACTGCACATGCCAATTAACATACCAGGAGTAATTTCAGTGGTGTCCACCTTCCTCATTCACTAACAGATTACTAACCACATGCATCGTACATTAAGAGTGCTCATCCTCCTCACACGACCAGCCATTATTATTAGTGTATTCCCATAACATACTTGCTCTTATCTGACTTGGCCGCTTGGGTTTCTTCCTGTATCTTTACCGCCAGTTCTAGAGTTTCCGTGTACTTTTTCCTGATAGCATCTCTTGTTTTTTCATCAATGCCTTCAGCTGTATGTTCATACACAAATAACGCCAACACAACATAATGGAGGTAATATGTAACATCTAGTCACAGAAGAATATATACCACATAAAATAAAGCACTAAGGGTGCGAATCCTTAGCATTACTATAAATTGGCTAGCTATTATAAAGACCAAAAGAATAATTTATTTGGAGTAGTATCAATATGAATATGCCAATATGTAGTTCATGCAAGTCGATATGTAAATCATGAGCAAGTCTCATGCAATGGAACAGTAAGCATTAATCCTGTCTTTATAAGAGAAGCTTAACATACATGTGACACTCACCTCACCAGCAGTTTCAACGGAAAACTCCGAACACTCGGTAAATCACTGAGAATACAGTGTAATGCAAAATTATCGAGGACAGCAAAGTAGTTATTTAGCTACTCCAAAACAAGAGCTTACGATTGTACTACTTTTAAAAAACTATCTTTTAAGAAAACAAGTCAAAATCTAGCCCATTAAAGAGACTTAAAATGTCCGGTGCAACATTTTGGTGTCTTTGAAGGCCGCCATCTTTGAGATAAGCTTTTTGTTATGCCACTAATACATGCTGAGTGATAGTCATTTAATGACCAATACTAGAATAAGAGCTTTAATTTCTCTATTTAGCAGGTAAACCTTATCTCAATTACATTTATGATTTAATATTGATTTTACCATAATATTATTATAATTATGAATGACATACCCTTTAATGCATTGTAGCAGCAATCAATTGCTGAATTATATAATTGAAGGGATTCAGAAAACTTTCCAGTAGCATGAGCTTCTTCCGCCTTCTTGCATAAATCATCAGCTTTCTACACATTTGTACATAGAGTATTATTACTAGACTTAAAGTACTCTGCCACAAGTGACGCTTTATGAACTAACTTTTGCGAATTAGGAAAATGTATTATCATTGCATTGTTATTATCCGCTACCGACCAGTGATTTAACTGCATCATCCGCTTTCATTCTCACTTACTTTTCCTCGTGAATACACTCACAACCGTTGTCGTTAGTGCTGACAATGCTTTGCTGACCGTTCCGATGACATTTTGTCAACCCAGCTCATGAATTAATCACAAATACACACCACCGTCGCCATTGATCGTTGTCGTCATTACTGAGAGATAAGTATATTGCAGATAGTATTACTAAATTCTATGAGATATTATGATGATTATGTAGGTAGGCTTTTCTATGTACTGCTCACAAAAATGCCAGAAAAAGCTTTTTTTAATTTATGTATGACAGCAGGTGAGTAGGCTAAAAGGGTAGCAACATATCTATCAATGATTATTGAAGAATAATTCAATAGTTGTTGTAGTGTGCATAATGTATAAAACTGTAGTCTAGTCAGAGCATTGCTTGATCAAGTTTATAATGGAAAATCCTGTGCACACTCAAAGTGTATTGCTTTCAGTGTTTGAAATAATAAAACAAAAATTCCAGACCAACCACAGCCTAACTCAGCAGCCATCAATTTCATTGTGATCTGCATATGTGACTAATAATGCTACCTGTAAATCCAAATAATGTATAATATACAGCCAATTAGTGTAAGTATCCCTAATTCTGATAGTGTTATTTATCACTACACTGTCGTTCTAACAAGTTCAAGAATTTAATTTAATCCTCATCTTCTTCTGTTATGATTTTAAGCAAGAACCACATGTGGATGTAAGCAAAACACTCCAAATAATAGCTTATTACCTCCTGCCAATATAGACGGAGATTTTAGTATTATTTATTATTGTTTTCCATAACATTGCAATGTTCCCCAGCAAGTCGGCGGTGGTACTGAAAGGGTATTGCACAGAAAGACTAAACAGGGACCACTTCTGAATATATTACTTCCATTGGAAGTAAAAGCAAGGATCCTGGAGTCAATAAAATTATAGAGCTCATATGTAATGTTTAACAACCTATGAATCCACTGCAGCCTCACTAGCTAACAAAAATTCCTTACAGGTGAAGATATAATTAAATAATGTCATTTTTAATGTTTGAGAATAAAGAAATTTTTGTTGTCTTGGCTTCTTGTAGTTTTTGTGTATGTCTGTTAAATAAACTGGCTGACTTTACACACACATGCACGCATCCACATAAATGCACACAAATGCACAAACACACATACTCAGATCCATAATATTGTCTTTGACAAAGAAATGGTTTATAGCAATATTAGATTTGAAAATTCATTTACATCCACTAAATAATTAGTGCAGAAAGACAAGAGAATTTAATTGTGAAGCAGAGACTTTACTACATCAAATAGCTAGCTAGTCTAACCCAGAGAACTTGTTTGTGATAAAAAATATCCACATTAATTTTAAGTTTATTTTGCTGTACTTTTTGTTTTGACTTAACCTGATACAGCCTAACCCGTAACTAGATCTGTTATTATAATAGTTAGGGTTATAAAAGACTATGAGCTAGAACTTCTTAGCTAATATCTAGATGAATACTAGTAAACTTACGCTCAATATTGCGCGTCCTTTAGCAGCTTTTGCTTCTGCACTCTTACTATTTCCCATGTTAGTAAGCCTTACTAAGATTAGCGGGACTGATTTCTGAATTAAAAGTCCGCACCGTCGGAGTAAATTTCAATGAGAAGTAGGCTTGCTAGAAGCTGTGAAGTTTATCTATGTGTAACAAGAAGCTATTTAGACTACAATTCCCCTTCAAAGTTAACAGAAGCACAAAAATGAAAGAATTTATCGGGATATACCCTAACTGCACACTTCAAAGTTGGACAATCATGATCAGTCAAATAAGGCTTCTGTCTACAAAAACAGTACCCAACACAAACATTACACAAACAAGCATGATTACATAAAGAAATTGAGGAAACTCTTACAGTATAAATCAATTTTGTTTTCACTTTAGTGTAGCTCTCTGTGAAGTTTTTTTATGGTTTGTCAATAATGCACTTTAATATAAGTAATAGATCAATGTACTGGAACTGCAGGAACAAATGTATCACATCTAAAGCAGAAAGTTTGTGGATCTCTCCTCTGATTGGGTAATCTAACTTAGTATACATATCTTATGTATACATATATATAATATATATATAATATTTGAATGTAATGAACCATTCCAGTGCTATAATTCTCAATACACATCAGTATTCTACATGTTTGGCACATAATATAGGGGAAGCAAAGGATGTGCAGAAAGTGGGAAAGTTTTGTGTGAGATTGAGCACAATTCTGTAACTTTGCAGCATGGGAATAGCATCTCGGTGATAGGCAGTGCACAATTATTAATTCTTTTTTCTTTTTTTTAGCTATTTTCATCATTAAATTTATTGAGTTTGAAATAAATAAGTTCAAGTAGTAGTTACTATTCTCGGTAGACTTCCTCTTCTTGGGAAAGTTCCAGCCTCTTTTACATTTTGTAGCTTTAGAAGCAAATGGTGAGGGCGTGTCCATGGATTACATTCAGGAGTCACTGAATCAGTGTGAAAGAAGCTAAATTTAAAGAAAATACAATGTCTGCCCTAGTAAATGCAGCAATGCTATGCATATATATTGGAACTGTGAAGTTGGTCATGCACATCATTTATACCATAAAGTGGAGGGAAAGTCACCACAACATGAGCTGCTGTGGATGACATGAAGTAATAATGAAAGAACTATTGTAACTTAAATGATACTTGGGATCTTAAGCCCCCACAATGAGTTGCAGGTGGGAATTTAAACTCAACTATGACAGCTGCAATAAAATTAAATTTACAAAGGTCATTTGGTGACTAAATACAATTTCCAGAAATATTAAGTTGTCTTTGAAGTAGCATTTGCCCTCACTATTTATTTCTCTTCAAATCCAACCTTCTTGGCACTTACAATGACATAATATACAAGGTGGATCACGACACATAGTAGAGCAGATTTGTGCAATTATTTTACTGAAATTGTGCATTTAATGATAAAGCATGAAACTTGGTATAAGATTTCTGGACATCATAAGAAGTATTTTAAGCCAAGGAGCCACCTCCAATTTGACCATTGGTTACCTCTATATGTCAATTATTACCATATTATATGGACATTTTACTTTAGTATGAATTTACATAGTATTATAATATATTGAGGTTTGATTAAAACATTTTTTGATTCTACAATATACTCAGAAAACATGCTCTAGTGGGTGTGGGTGCTCCATATCATCCACCACTCCCCCTACATGTCATCCACCACTCCCCCTCCATATCATCTACCATTCCCCCTCCATATCATCCACCACTCCCCCTCCATATCATCCACCACTCCCCCTCCAGATCATCCACTACTCCCCCTCCACATCATCCACCACTCCCCGCCCATATCATCCACCACTCCCCCTGCACTCATACATGAACAATTTCTAGCACAGAAAGAAGATCAAGTCATCTTCTATCTCCTCTCATCCCAACATGTGTGTGTATGTGTGTTTGTATGTGTTAGCCAGGAGGTAGACACGTCCACATTGTTCCCGGCAGTTTCTCTCATTTCATTTTAGTCCTCTGAACACGTCCACATGGTTCCCGGCAGTTTCTCTCATTTCATTTTAGTCCTCTGAACACGTCCACATGGTTCCCGGCAGTTTCTCTCATTTCATTTTAGTCCTCTGAACACGTCCACATGGTTCCCGGCAGTTTCTCTCATTTCATTTTAGTCCTCTGAACACATCCACATGGTTCCCGGCAGTTTCTCTCATTTCATTTTAATCCTCTGAACACGTCCACATGGTCCCCGGTAGTTTCTCTCTTTTCATTTTATTCCTCTGAACACGTCCACATGGTTCCCGGCAGTTTCTCTCATTTCATTTTAGTCCTCTGAACACGTCCACATGGTTCCCGGCAGTTTCTCTCATTTCATTTTAGTCCTCTGAACACGTCCACATGATCCCCGGTAGTTTCTCTCATTTCATTTTAGTCCTCTGAACACGTCCACATGATCCCCGGTAGTTCTCTTATTCATTTTAGTCCATTAGACACGTCCACATGGTATTACCATTCTTCTCCACATCATCCACCACTCCCCCTCCATATCATCCACCACTCCCCCTGTACTCATACATGAACAATTTCTAGCACAGAAAAAAAATCAAGTCATCTTCTATCTCCTCTCATCCCAACATGTGTGTGTATGTGTGTTTGTATGTGTTAGCCAGGAAGTACTTGTACTTTTCGTCCTTTATTATTATAGTGGGAGGACTCATCAGCTGGCCCCACTGCAGCATCTCCTGGTTTCGAGCCATGTTCTGTCCAGATCACACGGACGAATATGTGAGTGTGTGTTTCTCACTTTCATTCTGATATGGAGGGGGAGTGGTGGATGATGTGGAGGGGAAGTTGTGGATGATATGGAGGTAATGTGGTGGACCATATCTTCACAACTCCCCCTCTATATCTTCCACAACTCCCCCTCTATATCAGATATCTTCCACAACTCCCCCTCTATATCTTCCACAACTCCCCCTCTATATGTGGAGTGGTGGAAGATATACAGGGGGAGTTGTGGAAGATAACGTAAGAGCTACTACCTCAAGAAATATGATTGTGCTTTGATTTTGTTGTTGTTGTTTTCCAGAACATTCCTTTAGATTTATCAGTTTTTTTAATAAAACCAACTTGTATTTTGTGGGTTGATGTGTGCGAGCAGGATGGGGCCAAGTGCTCTGGTCAGGGATAATTGCTGTTGTCAATAATCTGAATGGTCTCTTTATATTCTTGTTGCATAGCAACTGCTCAAGTTTTGTTGCTGTTCTTCATTGAACTCTGTACACCTATAAATTTGCATCAGATTTTGATGCAAAAAAACAAAACAAAACAAAAAACAGGCTAAATTAGTTCAATCTAGCCAAATATAGTAAGCGAATGACAATTTAAACTTTGGTGGTTTTATGATCCTCCAGGTTGGTCAGGTATAAGTGCTGGGTGGTCAGAGTTAGGGATTAGTGTTCCTGGTAAAAAATAATTTATTTCTTAGCAATAAAAAAAGATATTGCTCTCAAATTTAAAATCCACCACTCCCCCTCCATATCAGAATGAAAATGAGAAGAACACACTCGCATACTCGTCCATGTGAGAAGATCGCTCGAAACCAGGAGATGCTGCAGTGGGGCCAGCTGATGAGTCCTCCCACAATAAAAATAAAGGACGAAAAGTACAAGTACTTCCTGGCTAACACATACAAACACACACACACACACACACTCACACACATGTTGGGATGAGATCCCTAGTAAAAAATCTTTCTAAGAATATTCAAGATCTTGCAAGCTTTTCTGGTCGATTCCAAGATTTACATTGTAAGACAAATCTTTTTAACATAAGAACCTTCAAGAACTTGACAAGTCTTGCATATTCTTGGCATATCCTCGCTTGCTTTACTCACTCGCCAATAATACACTTTTTGTATGTCAGTAACGACGATGATGTGTATTTTCATGAATAATTCATTAGCTTAAACTATTTGGTAGAGAGGCGTCATTAGCTACTTGAATGGGTAAAGTGTTGTCATATTTGGTTTTAGGCAATTAATTGTAACTGAAAAGCGAGTGGAATCAGTGAGAAAGAGGCTTAGGTTTCAAAGCTGAGATAGTTTAGGAGAAAAGAGAGCAGGAGAGGGAGACTAATGTAACCTAAAAACCAAGTAGCAATAAAAAACTTATGCTACTGCATTCTAACTTTGCAACACGTCAAGTGCCACGTGTGGCGGGTACTAATTTGAAATACCACCTAAATGATGGTGCTAACTATTTTAATATAGCGCCTGGCTGAATTACGCGTATTAGAATTAGTCTTGCGAGCCAGCTGCGAAAAGAATTTGGTCAAGCTTACTATGCTAGCTATCTCATTCAGCATCGTAAGCACTTTTATACTTGGGAAGAATTTAATTTATTTTAATTGTGGACTAGCTAATTAAAATAAATATGGTGTATAAAAGTATTCCCTAATAAAAACCTAAATACATCTTTTTTTTACTTTTCCTCAGCCAATTTAATCCCTCTTGTAATTTCTGTTTACTGCTTTGTTCATTTCCTTAGATTACTGGCCTCCAGAAAAGTTTATGTGCTCCTTTAAGTCCTAGGAACTCCATGGCCTGCTCTTGTGCCTTTACTTCCAGCCCAGTCATTAATGACAGCAATCATAAAAAACGGTCAGCTCCGAATTTCTTGGATGATGAAGCAGAGATCAATGATAATGGAGTTGAAGAAGATTGTGATGATGATGATGATGATGATGGTGGTGGAGAAGGAAATTTGGGTGGCACTGATGACAATTATTCTTTTAGTAGTTTTCCTGCTACACTCAACAAAAAGGTAGGTGTAGTTAATTGTAAATAAATGCATGTATGATTAACTATTGTTTCTATTGGTTTCCTCCATGAATCGGACAAGTTTCCTTTGCCAGATCCTTTCCCCCTCCCAAAACATTTTTCTCATTGTATTGAAAGTGCTTTGTTGTCAAAAATAATGACTAAGAAGGAAAAACAGTTCTTCATATCTGAGATAGCTTCCTCTATGTTGAGGTATAAGTGCTATCCAGACAGGGAAGATTACACGATTATTAATGAATATCCTTTTTTGAAGCCAAGCAGTGGGAATTCTTATGTAAGTTTTAACATGCAAATTTTCTAGCTTGTATTTGTTTTATCCTTCTATGATTATAGGATGTTATAATTAGAAGTTTAATAAACCGGTTCAAGGAGTTCCGCAGAGTGAAATGAGTGAGATTGACACCTTCTACAAGGTATACACGAAAGGAACAATGCAAGTGTTGTAAACTTTCAATTGTTTCTTATAGCTACCTCAAAAGTTCGGTCTGCAGAAGGGATAAAGCAGAAGTCTCCTGGGATTGTAATGATGCTGTCTGTTCAGGGGTTGTAAATCCATGAGCCCGGTTAATAGTAGAGCAACTCGAAGGACCAGCCTATGTTAGTTGGCATGCACAGGCACATGCAATAGTAAGTAGCTAGGAGCCAAGGTCTCAGTGACTTAGGTTTTTGGGTAATAATTAGGAATAAAAGAAAGAGCACATGGTACATACAGGAACAGGTGGGGTGATACACAGTGGGCATGTGCACGCACACTCCCACACATGCAATGAAACATGAATAGGGTGATAATGAGTTCCAATCGTTCAGGTGCACCAGAGTTCACTCAGGTGCAGCAGATGCCATCTCTTGCTGGCGTTTGTGAGGAATAGAAGATCCCGAACACTGTCATATCCCAGTGTGGTGCCAGGAGAGGTCAAAACAAGCTATGAGCGGCATATGAAGACATTACAAGTCAGAATGAGAGATGATTATCCTGTGATGATTATAATAATACACTTGTGTGTCAGTAATGACGACAACGGTGTTAGTATCATGAATAATTCATAGTCTTAAACCAATTTGGTAAAGCATTGTCATTGTTTGAATTGGTAAAGTGTCGTCACATTCAGTAGACCGTGATTTATTATTGTAATTAAAAAGCGGGTGGAATAGACAAGGGAAGGCAGCATAGGTTTTAAAAAGGGAGGTGAAAGTAGAGGCAAGTAGGCAATTCATTGTAACTAAAAAGTGGGTGGAGACGAGTAAAGGTGGCATAAGTTTTAAAAAAAAAGGCAAAAGTGAGAAAAAAGTACAAAAGCGAAGGCAAAAGTTTTGCAAAACCCAAGTCCACTATCCTAATGGAAAATCTTGAATAGTTCAGCAAGAAGAGAGCAGAAGAGTGAAACTTATGTAACCTTAACAAATGGTAGAGAATGATAACAATCAATACGTCAAGCGCCAATGTGTGACAGGGTACTTGCTAGTAATAATAATAATAATAATAGTAATCTTAATAATATTATTATTACAGTGATAGTAATAATTTGTGAATTTCTTGATTGAAGGTCCAGTTCAAGAAGTCTCAGAAAAACTATGCCATCATAAAAAGGAACTGATGGAACGTTCCTTCTCGTTTTGGCGTGTAGAAATATTGGACAATTCCCTTTCCCTTCAGGAAATGTTTGAAAAGTTTCCCTTTCTGCAAGAAATTGATATGGTAAGTAATTTTTGTTATAACAGAATGTGAGGCCATTATTATTTTTTGTTTACATTTAGTTGATGACTGAGATGGAGTTCATTACAAAATCCAAGACCTTGAGAGAGAGCTTTTGGAACGGTGGGTATTAACCCTTTCGTTCCGGATCCCGCTTTGAAGCGGGTGACCGGTTGGCTTCTCCGAATTTAAAAAAATAGTTACTTTATAGCTAGAACCTTCAGATTGCATACACAAGCTTTCAGCCAGGACTGCTTCGACAGTACCTCACAGCAGTTGCGTTTATTTCTTCCCAAAAAAAATAAAACATCGGTTCTCTGTCGAATTTTTAAAAATATTACCTTCTTCACAGCAGCTTCATTTATGGATCCAGCGAAAAATTGCTTGAGCCCAGCAGCCTTCCATAACACATTGAAACAACCGCTTCTTTGCCGACCAAGACTTTGCGGTTTGACTTACTGTATTCTCCTATTTTTATAAAATCGCCAGTTCAACAGTCTTAGGTAATGCTTATTACATCATAGGAAAAAAGTGAGCGTGTCGTGTAACTATGCACAAAAATTTTTTTTTTCTAAGTCAGTTTGGATAGATGGCGTCTACCAGTTACAGTGCTGTGGAAATTTTAGACTTACTTGATACTGACCCTAGCGACTCAGGATCAAGCGGAGAGGAGGGAGACGACATCTAGGGCTATAGGAGGCCCTGTATCAGGGTTGGTGGACCAGACCCGTCAACTCTGATACTAACAACGGGAGTCAAGACGATGATCGAGGTAAGCTTGTCTTTCTCTTGTCTTTCTCTTGAAAACTAGCAAGCTTCTGTTGTGGAAAGGACTTATTCATAGCTATATTGAGATAGAGAAAGCTGTTGAGCTATAATATTATATATATTTCATTGAGTTTTGATATCTGAAAGTGGGTTGTGGTTTTTTGAACAATTTCAAATTTTCAAAAATTTTTTTTAACCACATGTGTACTACTAGGACCAGATGTGTATGCAGTCACCAATCCGATTGTGAAGAAGACGCAGATGAGGCAACAGGAACAGAGTCTTCCAGTGATGAAGGAGAAGATGCCGGACCTGGCGAAGTACACTCGGAGCCCACCCCCACCACCCCCAAACAAAAATCCAGTATGAAACCACATACAATACATCATAAAGTTGCAATTATATAGAATTATGAATAATTTGTTGTTTGTATTACAAATATCTTTGTTGCTTGTGTTTTTGTGTATATGAAATTGTTTTGTAGTGGAGCTCAACGCCCGATGGCATATGTTCCTTGTGGACACTCATAGATGTCTCCTACATGATCACAATCAGCACCAAACACAACAAACAACATATTTTATTGTTGAACTAATATAATATTGGTATAAAATACATCAAACTATACTATATCTATTTTTTTTTTTTTATTGATGGGATAAGTGGACCAAAAAAAATTTTTTTTTTTAAGCATTAGTAGAGGGCCTAAATATTATTCAATTTTCTCAATCAAAAAGTGAGGGGAATCCCAAACTCTTGGTCTATTTAGTGATATATGGTTGCTATGGGATTTTCCCAGCCAGCATCAAGTTAAAAAAATAAAACGGTAATGCTCTATTCTGCGGTGGAAGATTAGATTTTTCCGCGCGCGTCCAAACAATTCAGGAACGAAAGGGTTAAAGAGGGTCAATATTCTGGAACAAGCAAGATTAGAATCCTCACGACATTCCAGCAGGTTTTCTTTTATTTTTCCTATTGACGATGGTAATGGTGATGTAATTAGATTTTCCTGTCTTTAATGGTACTCTGATGTGTACAGGTATAGATATGTCGCTCCATGCTCTGACTGTTCTACCGTTTCTACTGCCAGATGTCCGTGTGAAGGCTGACTCAAGCAAAATTTTGTATTTTGCTCAGGTAAAAATAATCATGTTATGTAGATATGTATTATGCAGTGAATTAAATAGAATATGGTCCCAAATTATAAGCTCAGAGTTATTGGAATTCTGTATGTTTTTGTTTAAATCAACTACATGGATCTGATTTCAAAACCCAACTCACTCAAATTTAGGATTATTCAACTACTTAGGTGGATTTTCTTTCTTTCCCTCCCTCCTTTGCCAATTAACTCTAGTCGCTACCCAGAGGTAAGGTAGCTGTGCATCCTCTTGCCTATCTAAGTATCTTTGGAAGGAACTGGGCTGGCTATCCACATATCAGTGCAGAGGTAGGTGTGTTCACCCAACCCCCTTTCAGGCAGGGAAATACCCAGCTTTGGGGGGAAGGCCCCTTTGCGCAGATCGTGCGCCACGCATTGGGGCCTTGTGGCCAAAGGCGGTTGGTTGGGATACCGACCAACAGCCCCCCCCCAAAGAAATTAATTGAATTAGTTATAGTTAATTAGGGTCAACATACCAGCCTCGAAGCCAGTCATTCACTCACACATACACTGCCCCGGCCAGTGTTATCCCTTTCCCGTTGTGAGAGAGATAAGATAATCTGACGCTCAATTTTAATAATGAATTAAATCATAAGAATGCATACAGTTACATTGACACATCATGAATTCAAACTGTTCCCACTGTCTCTCAGTCACTAGTGAGCCAACCTTTGGCCAGCTGGGACTTCGGAGTACATATATACCTCAAGAAGGCCTCGCTGTGCCACCTGCCGAGGATCTGAATCAGTGAGTCCTCCACCCCCGACAACGCTGCTGATGTGGCCGCCCCGATCCGAAAACTATGTCCGGCATAGAAGTGGGCAGGGAGGTTGAGGTCCTGAAGTGCTGTCCGGACCTGCTGGATGAACCAGGGCTTCGTCATTGTTTCTCTCTCGTGGTCCAAGAAGAAGTGGCCAGCATCGTCCCCCCTAGACCGCAGACCAGGTGATTGCCCCCACTGGGCAGATGTCTGTCCCGGTCCTTCCCACGCAGCAGGATCTGCTGGACAGCATCGGGTCCACGAAGGTGTTTTCCCCCCACTGTACTGCCTGAAGGACACGGTCTTGGGGGTGAACCGGGATCAGACGGTATGCCGCCTCGATGTCGACCTTTTCCCGTAGAGCACCTCTTCCACTGCATGCGGCTTGCGCTGCCACCTCGTCAACCTTAGTGTACACCAGGGAGCAGAGTTCGGAGTCAATTCCGTCATTAACACTCTGTCCAGCAGGGGAGGACAGGTCGGTTATCAGCCGGAACTTGCCTGTGTTGTGGCCTTTTGGGATCACCCCAAATCGGCTGATGTGTAGCCGAGGAAGGTGATCAGTGCACGGAAACGGACCCAGCATCCGGTTCAATGCACATTCCTTGTGCAGGTACTCCTCGACCACTTCAGGGTGCTGAGTAGCCGATTCCATGTTGTGATTAGTGGATTTTAAGGGGTAGTTGCGAGAGTACCCCACTCTGAATCCGTCCTTGAGGCCCGAACATATGTACCTAGCAAATGCAGAGTCTGGGTGTCTCGCCAGACTTCTCTCCCACTCCTGTTGACACAGTGGTGTGGCGATGACCGACAGCTCCTTGCACTGGTGACCCTGCACTGGTCTGCAGGCATCCAGGCAGAGTAGGTCTGCCATGTACACATAAAGAGAGGACCATCCTGCAAGCATGCAGATGGTGTGAGATACAACAGTCAAGGTGGCCACAGGCCGTCATACCCCACATAAGGGTGGAACCCTAATCACCTGGTCTAGCCGAGCAAGGCTCACTGGTTTTGAGATCCGACTGTGTCGGCAATTCTGCAGAGGGATCATGGCTGAGTACGTGAGGGTTTACTGAGACTAGTGGATTGACAGCACTGGATACTGAGCCAAACTTCCCAGCTACACCAGGTGACTACCGCCCTAATATCCCCCACCCCCCATTATTTCCCTAACAACCCGTAGTCCTAGCACCGCCACGCTTGATTGTCTTAATCGAATATGGCTGCTATGCACAGTTTTCATAAATATCATCGAAAAAGGTCACAGCAACCTCAGCTAAATAGGTGTTCGGAACAGTACAATAATATTAGTAGCGGTGACCTGGTCGGAGATTGAGCTCTCCCTGTCCTTCCTGCCTGACGTCTTCGCAGACAGTCCACCCACGGATGAGCTTCCTGGCAGCTCAGGCACACATGAGTGTACCGGCAGTTTCCCCTCCAGCATTTGCCCTCGTTGAAATTCCTACACGGCTCTGAGGTGTGAGGTCGTGACGTTGAGGGGTGGTCCGTCCCACTTCGACATCGCTCCTGGGTTAATGGGATAGCTACCCACGAGGTGGTCATCACTCAGGCAGTAGGAGCATCTTGGGATGACTCTTGCCCGCCCCGTAAAGGCCTCATTATAGAGCCTAGTGTTGGGTACCGACCAGTCGAGGTCTCTCCTAGCAAGTGCTTCCCTCCGGTACTGGAGGTCGTATAGCACCCATTGACAGCCCTCATAGTTCTGCTCAGCACCGACAATTGAGGCCTGGTAAGCCAGGAATTCGGGTGCCTTTTCAGGGAACCTGATGGCTAGGATTGCCGCCATGACCGAGAACCTCTCTAGCCACAAGGACATGCTGGTTACTGGCGGGCGAGCCGACCCCGACGAGTGTGTAGTGGGAACAATCCCATCTTCTGCCACTACCTCCGCCATCTCCACGAACTCCAGCGCCATAATCTTTTTGGCGACCCTGGTGGAGACGAGTGCAATGGGATTGTAGGGGCCTCGAGATCCCAGGGATGGTAATGCCGTGTCAGTGATCCAGGGTGCCGGGATGCTCGGCAGGGGGGTTGCTGCAGCTGGCAGGCTGAGTCCCGAACTCGACGTGGTGGTCGAGAAGATTGAAACCGATGGTGGTAAAGGACCTAAATACAACATACACAGCGCATGGCGATAACAGGCGAAGAGACATTGTACTAGAGTAGTTGTGGCCTGAGGGAGGTGCCGCCGCTCAGTGTACTGAGGGGACCTTACACGATGTAGATGTGGCCTGGTGCTCCAGGCTTAGGGGGGTGTCGCCGCTCAGGGCACTGAGGGGACATTAAATGATGTAGATGTGGCCTGGCGATCCAAGGCTTAGGGGCACTGAGGGGACATTAAATGATGTAGGTGTGGCCTGGTGCTCCAGCTTAGGGGGGTGTTGCCCACAGGGCACTGAGGGGACATTAAATGAATTAGGCATGGCCTGTTGCTCCAGGCTTATGGGGGTGTACTGAGGGGACATTAAAATGATGTAGGCGTGACCTGGTGCTCCAGCTTAGGGGGGTGTTGCCCACAGGGCACTGAGGGGACATTAAATGAATTAGGCATGGCCTGTTGCTCCAGGCTTATGGGGGTGTACTGAGGGGACATTAAAATGATGTAGGCGTGACCTGGTGCTCCAGGCTTAGGGGGGGTGTCGCCGCTCACAGCACTGAGGGGACATTAAATGAAGTAGGCATGGCCTGGTGCTCCAGGCTGTGGAGTGTTGCGTCGACTCTCAGAGCACTATCAGGGTGCTATGCCCTAGTTTGAGAAAGGGGCATGACCTACCATGGCTAAGACCAGGTTGAGCAATCACCCAGGAAGGCCTTAGGGGTATAGGGGGGAATTACCCAACTAGGATACAGAGGACTTCTGACTGGTAATTTTTTTTTTTTTTAACGTGCTACCTAGGTCACCACCACCCTTTTAGCCTCCCCCTGCTATTGCTCACCTGTGAAGCTCGAGTCGATACCTACAAGCGAGGTTCCTGGTGCTGCTGAGCTAGGTCCCCCTGGACTGCTACTACCTAGTCCCAGACCAGAGTTCAAGGAGACCCCAGTGGGGTCCAAAGTGGGAGTGTGGTCTGCTGGAGCCCTCCAGGCTAAAGGATGGGATGGCCCCAGTCTGGGCATGAACCACTCCAGCTGCTCAGCCGTGAATGTAGGAGGACCATCCCTCCTCTCAGACACAGTGGCTGGTGGTGGTGGTGGAGAATCCATAGGTAGAGAAAAACCCGCTGACTAACTACAACTGGGAGTGTTTAGAGGCAGTGTCACCACTCAATCAGCCAAACTTTGCCAAAATTTGGTAGCCGTCTTGTCTAGCACCCGCTATAGGCTATTCTAACTGTGCCGCATGTGCCTTCCCACCTGTACGCATGCGCTTCCTGTGTGTGCCACACCTCCCCGGTGTGGGCGCCGTGGCCCAGCTCCATTTGGTCTGGAAGTAGGTTATTCAATGGGAAATTTTAATTAAAAGGTGAAGTCTATAAAGATATTAAAAATAATGTTTATTGTTTACGATAGGATAACACTGTGATAGAGAAAATGATTAATTAAAGATTTAATGCTGTATTTGTTGTATCTTGAAAAATGGCATTACAAGTGTAGTTAATTATAACTTGTTTTTTCTTCCTGTTCTTCAGGATTGCACAAATCTGGCCTCTGTTGTTAAAGATGCTGGGATGCTGACCCCCTATGTGTTGGTGATGGGGACGTTGAAAGAACCAGGGCAAGCCTTCCTAGTAGTGGATAAAAACATAATTAATGAAATTACTAATTACAGTATGACTATATTCCATTTGTGTTATTGTCAGCCTATTGTGTTTTTAATATAAAATACTCAATAGGGTGTAGTAACTTTTTTCTTTTCTTGAAATTTTGCTGTTAAATTTTCCTATAAATAAAGCATCTATTACTGTGAAACATTTTTTCACTTCTATTTTAGTTTTATTGTCATTGTAACATCTTTCTTTGGAAATAATATCAAAAAGTTTTTAATTATAAAAAAAATATTAGCAACTTGGTAAAACACATTTGATATGAGTATATGAGTGCACTCTATTTATGGTGTGAACTCACACTGAAATTGGTGTGTACTTCACACCAAAACGATGCAGTTCACACCATGTTTTGGTGTATACATGTGGGAGAGGGATATTGTAGTCACTTGCAAGACAATCAGTCAGTCTGTCACTCAACAACTACTGTAGCTACCAGACATTTTAAATTTAACATTTAATTTTGTAATTTCAAGAACTAAAGAATAATAGAAACATTTTTCAGGTCATCATTTTAATAATTTGTGAGGTCAATAATTAAAATTTTTGAAATATACTTCACTTTTCAAATCTGAAAATACTATATAAACACTTCAAATAGTATTTAAATATCAGCTTTTAAATACAAATACTCATGTATTTGACCCCAACCACGGTGAATGTGACACAGATCACGCGAAACTACTAAAAATTTGTAAGGTGATGATGAAAATAAACATTAATGTGGTGGCAATGAACATGAATGAAGTTATAATCAGTTGTTGTTTGTTTGTTTTTTGTTTGTTTCTATTGCTGTGCTGATAAACGGACAGGAGAGGCCAACTAGCTCAGCTATTCTTAAGGCCTTCCTAAGGTACCCAATCACAGCTGGGTGGACTGGTGGGGCTGGTGGGAGGCAGATGGAAATCAGATGGAAAAATTGCCTGAGTTGGGCTTGAACTCAGGAACGCGGGTCCTAGCCCAGGACACAACCACTACACCACACAACTCACACCTACACCACACAACACTTTCATAGTCATCTACAATATCTTCAGTTGTTTAGATGATAGTGCATATTCATCATGATGCTCAAATTATTTTGATACTACAATCAGTTAAGAATACTCACCTAACAGCTACTTGCAACTCTACTGCAGGTACAACACACAATATCTAGAATGAAAGAGCCTTACAAATGCTAATTAATACCCACTGTAAAGTCAGTTGCCTCTGAAGAAGACCTACACATAGCTTGCTCATACTTGCTAGCTGAATGTAAGAACCTGTACTTAGTTGTGAAAAACCTGCTCATGCCTGCTATTCTTTGCTTATTTTGTTTATTCTCAAGGGAATGAATAGTGACCAAGTAACAGGGCTACAGATATGATAAAAAAATAAGGGTGTGAGGCTGAAAAACAACAACAAAAAACTATAGCATCAGATTTTGATAGGTAATGTGTGAGTGTTATTGAGGACTAGCTGGCAGATCTACCTCCATAAATTGGGTGTGGCATCTTAAGGGCAGAGCTGTCAATATAGCAAACTTAGTTACATTCTCTCATATGTCATTTTAATTTATTTGGTGATAAAACTCCCAATTTCCATATATGGAAAATAACGTTTAGAGGTCACTAAAGGTCAAATTGAAAATGGCTCCTCGACTCAAAATTCTTCTTATGATGTCTAGAACATACGTAACAAGTTTCATGCTTTTGTCACCAAATGCACGATAGTTGCACAAGTCTGCTCTGCTACCAGCATTTTTGAATGGAGAATTACAAGAAAGTTGTACATGCACATGAACAGATCTTGGATGGGGGGTTATTAAGCACTAAAACTATTCAGACATATGTCATAAATATTCCTGACTTACTTAGTATTAGTTTTTCATACTAAAAATAACTTGAAAGCTTAGTTTTAGTTTTTCCTAATTCTCCTTGAAGATTTAGTTAGATTTTAGCTTGTTCTTCAATATCATGTGAAGGATTTAAGAAAGTAGTTCATGTACTTTTCCCAAAAAACTTCAAAAATAGCACTAGTTCTTTCATGTTCTTACAGCTTAGTTTTAGTAATTCGTACCAACACCACACGGGATGGTGTGACAAATGATGGTGTGATGAAGGATGGTGTGATATAGGATGGTGTGATAAGTGATGGTGTGATAAATGATGGTGTGATAAATGATGGTGTGATAAATGATGGTGTGATAAAATGTCGATGTCATAATTTGGATGATGTCATAATTCAAAATTCCACTAAATCACTCCCACAGTCAGGGAACAAAATTGGAGAAGTGTTTTGGCCATGTGCACACCTCAATCAGCGAGTAGCAGATGGTTCGGTAAAAGGTCATCTGTTTTCCTCAGTTAATATAATTATCACAGAGTGGCTAAATATTAGAACCATGGAAGCCACCATTACTTGGGAGAGGCTGAGGTAAGTAGAAAGTTCCATATTATGTTAGCTTAAGTTACAAAATTATGTTGTTCTTGTTTTTTTTGGTAGAGTTACCAGTTTGTTCACCAGTTACTGGTAGTGGAGATAGTCAGAATGGCATAAATTAGATACTACAGAAGTTATCACTATTCATGAAATTGGGTAAGAGAGTAATAATTCTGTAGATTATTAATAGTCAACTACTATTTACTTTTTTGCATGAACTAAGCTAATGTATATTATGCAACAATACATCAGTGTAGAAAGCAATTTTAAATTGGCCAATCAAGCGGTCACATTTGCCATGTCTACAGTATTGGGTGGGGTTTAAATTATTTAAATATTACTTAATAAAAAATTGACATATTAGTAAAATGATGTAAAATTAGCATGATAAAAACTAATCAATCATACCCATTAGCTAATAATACCTTGTCAAGGAATAATTTTTAAGTTTGACAGAATCTTACAGAGCATTCTCCAAAACAAGGGAGGCAGAACCAGGTGACAGCAGTCATAAATAGTTTATGTAACCTAACAAGGCAGGCTTGTTCGCCATTTGTGCTCAAGCACACCACTAGTATTATTATTATTGATTCTATTTAACTGATTTGAGTGAAAAAACAAAACAAACTAGAGGCAAACATTGCTCATCTATTGGCCCACCAAAGTGAGGTGGTTAAAAGAAAAGTGGACAATTTGGAATTAGATCCTATGTTTTTCTCTTACACATTGAACTCGGAATTAAGATGTGCTTGTAAATGTGAGATTATCATCATTATCTAAGGAAAGTGTGAAGTGAGAAGCTAAATGGGTCAACTGAGTAAGGCGAAAGTGTATGACAGGTAAACCACACGTGAGTACTCTATTACATACAGGTTCCAGGAAATTATGAAAATCTGTGAGCACCTGCTGGTGAAAAAATAACCCAGTTTTCACAGCTTGACAACAAAATACTACAATTTACATTATGGGTGTAAATAATGTACTTATTTATATTACGAAGGTAATTTCCTGTGTAGTAATTGTTTTTACTGCTTACAATCAAGATGAATAAATTAAAGAACATACATATGAATTTAGTTGACAGCTTATTTGTATAAAAACTGGATGATGTGTAACAAACACTGGTATCAAGAAAGCCATTATGAATGGACACATGATCATTGTATGTTCAATCACAATGCATTCTGTCTGCATTATCCTACAGTAATGGAGCACTCCAGTTAGAGTTTCACCAGTTGTGGTCATAAATTTTGTTAAAGGTGTCTGTTCATCAAGAGATGAAATACCAGCAAAGTTAAATGTACAAAAAGTGAAACAGGTGCTTGCAAATTCAATTGTAACTACTCAACGTGGCAGCAGAGGAGTGAGAAGAGTAGCTTTTCTTAAACATGTCAAATCCTAAGGCTACTTGCCCACTTGGCTGGACAACTCGCCCAGAGGCTGCGGTCAAACTTCAACCGTTTCCAGTTGGAAGTATAAGTTATTCTGCAGTTTGTGGTAGAGTAATTGGATATCAAAAAGGATTGAACTATCCCAACATAACTTTACACGAGCGATCCTCTTTCGGATGGTGCTGGGTGTGGCTCAGCTAGTTCATGTTGTCAATTAAAGAATCCTCCATGGTTTGAGTCTATGCTACCATTACTGACAAGAAATGATATTGAAATGCACATTTGGTTGTGGAGAAGATCCCAGTAAAGACATCATATTGTACCTAGCTGAGGTATATATGTTCAATAGCCAAAACTTAACAGCTTTACTGAACTAGCTAGTTTATGTTTCTATTATTATTTTTGCTAAACTATTAAATTGTTAAATAGTGGGTTTTATCATGCTGTAAATAAATTTGAAATAGGTTTTAACATCAATTTTCCTTGTTTTACTGCTCTTACTCCCCCTCCCATTATCATTCCCCTTGCAGTAATTTACTACTGTAATATCTAACTGACCAAATGTGTGAACCCTCCACCGCTATTAAGCAC
>WLWD01003484.1_pt1 | contig 64811 bp, 21 predicted proteins | sample 6712731 | NCBI WGS metagenome assembly WLWD01 (sample SAMN12718690, study PRJNA576275) | sponge metagenome | isolation source: marine sponge | host: Mycale hentscheli | place: New Zealand: South Island, Marlborough, Capsize Point | collected 2014-11-01
TTATTAGAGTTTTGTTCTAGAAACTTCCTTTTGTAGGCGTGTCCTGGCCTGTACTATTTAAGGCCAGTCCATGCAAGGTCATAGGTCAAGTCTTTTCTATCCGTTTCTGTATTCTATGTCATCATACTTGCGTATTTGAATTAAAACTTAAATCACTTGACGCTTCAGGAGGGTAGCTATCTAATCATTCTATCTGGGAGTTGTGATAACTGGAACTAGTGGCAGCAAGTACCAAAGTACCAAGGCAGCCTGGTTCCTGTTCCTACACAATCAAGCAGCCCGGAGCGCAGCCTCACAGTAGCACTGAGGGTTCGCACCTTTGGTGCTTTATTATAATATGCAGTAATAATGCAAAAATCCTAAATTTTTGAATTCATTTTGTGTACTTGCTATAATTTATATACAGGCTGTTTAAAGAAAAATAAAACAAAATATGTATATATATATAATATATATATATATATGTATAATAGGAACTTTTCTCATTCTAACAGCACATGTTAATTAAAACTTAACCCAACGTTTCGACTTCTTGCCGAAGTCCTCTTCAGGGGTCAACTGAAGTTGAACTCTCCGTGGTGATATATTAAACACAATGTAAGCAGCAAGATTACTGGAGGGTATGCTTACTGTTTAATATATACTGAACGGTGATTTGCAGGCAGCACAACCTGCATCCTGGAAGCTCTAAACCCATGTCTCTGTTAAACTTGTTGTTGTCAGGTTGTTATGGACTCTTCACTCCATACCATATGAATATTGTGATGCATACACTTTACCTCACTGCTATGTAATTCACACTCTTATTTCTTTCTTTCTAATCCTATCCATACATCGATCTATATATTCCCAGTTGTGTGCATCTTGCCTAATTCATTGCATATAAACCCTTTACCTCACGCATGCGTGAATGGATTGTGAACAGACTATATCATTGTCAGCCACTCCCCTCTCAGTTCAGATTTCCCACGTGTTCAATAAGCTACAACAAGACTTGAGAGTGTATGGGATTTCCCTAGTGGCAGTAACTTTGGAGGGAGGAAAGTGGCCAGAGCTGAGACACCTGCGCTGCTCTACTCTGCTCTACTCCTACCCGTGGGTTGGGTCGAGGCTACTGAACTCAGGTGTCATCTGTATCTGTAGAGCTTCCTTGATCTTTAACTCACGATTCTTACTGGCTCTGTCCAACTCCTACCTCTTCCCATTTAAGTCAATCTCCTCACTTCACTAAGACTAATTGCGACTCATAAGACCAGCACAGCCACACAACTTCTCGAGGGGTCCCTGTTGTTATCCCAGATTTGGTAATGGTCATCAAAATTTAGAAAATATAACTTGATAGTGTTAAGCTAGCCAAATTTCCCATCGTTGCCACAACATCAATCACGAAACATAACACAAAGTGTAATGTTACGTGTGTGCATAGGCAACAAAAAAGCAGAGGATCAGTGCATGTACTTCAGTGAAACGTCACATAAGTAGGAAAATAAGTCAAGAGCACATTAACAGTATGGAAGAAGGGGAAAAGCCTCATGGAAAGGTGGGCTATATAAAGAGTAAGAAAGAGAGTACTGTTAGCCATTGATACAGCTAAATTCTACTGCACAGGATATACAGCGTAAAGTCAGAGTACAGCTAGATACTATCCTGAGTGGTCATTTTCAATCAAGAAGCACTTTGGCACATATGTACACATGAACATTATCAGATATATTTCGTGCACAAGAACAGCTACAAACCCTGAATATGTGTCACCTACAATCACTATTTGAATGTCAGACAACTTACAGTCATAAAATTCATATAAGTTTAACCACTCAAGCTACAGTATTATGAAATCATCAAAATAAAACTTGAGCTTTGATTTTATTACATGTATACCCTTATAAACGCTCACCTACATGATAACATAGGAACCATGATAGTGTACGACTGTGTATACATGTATGTATGATGTATGTGTGTGTATGTATATACGTGTGTATGATATGAATGTATGTATGTATATATGTATGTACGTATAGAGCTGGGCAATATACCGGTATTATCGTTGCACCGCGATAAAAAACTGATATTGCCTTTTTTCCAGAAAACTGTTGGGGTCGTTAAACTAATGCATGAACTTCATGCGCACGACAGATTAAAGGAACAGCCATTTCGCGGTTTGCAAACATGTCCGTAATGCGGTACTAGCAAAGTTTTTAAAGTAGCTAGCAGTGGTTGCGAGTTAAAATTCTGTCTAAAGAAAGCCAACATAGTCTTGCCCCACGGACAAACTTTGTCTGGATAAAATTTACTTTGTTAAATATTATTTATGAAATATCATATATCGCTCTATCGCGATAATGCAGGTAAGTATCATATCGCCTGTGATTATCCAATATTGCCCAGCTCTGTGTATGTAAGTATGTATGCATGTATATGTGCATGTATGTATGTAAGTATGTATGTATGCATGTACACTCAATCCCCTCTTAACCAGGCACCGTGGGACCCGAGGGTGTCTGTATCTCAGAAATGCCAGCTACAAGGGAAATTCGTAGTTTTCTCCAACATTATTCAATAAGTTTCAGGCTTTTTCCAAGCATTAAGTACAGTACTCTTTCACTTGCAACCCTTAGTAGGCTTCTCTACAATTTTATGGAACCAGAAATAACCGGCTTGTGCTGACACAATTGGGTAATGGTGGTCAAATTAGCGAAATTGTGAGGCAAGAATTGATTAATTGAGTGGCTAACTTGTGCCCTGCCCTGTAAAGAGGCGTGCCTGTAATAGAGGTATTTGGATAAAATAGGATTGAGCGTACGTATGTATGTAATGTTTTAACAGTGCAGACCTGTGTATGTAGATACAAACTAGTGTACTATGTGTTTTCATAAGCACTCTGAATAAGTCCACAGTGAGTGCACCTTTGCTATTACAAATATATTATATATAAATTACTATATACACATACACACGCACACAATTTAGCGAGTGAGATATGGAGAAACTTAATATATTGAAGGGCCAAGTAGAAATAAACTGGCGGTTGAATCAGAATTCTACAGATCAGAAATGTCTCATCAGGAGTGAATTTTAGCTCACTGGCCAAGGTTCGTAAGTACAAATCTTGTTGCTATTAAATACGTATGTAATGTATTAGCACTACATTTTTGAATTAATGCTAGTATGTGTCTCACTATCATCATCCCCTGCTCACTTTCTTTCAACAGTATCTTTGGCAGATTGTACAACATAAAGAGAGAGGGCCGAGTAAATGAATAGGGTACTACTTTCTATATACCACAAATTACACGGCCGGCTGACCAAAATAGCATTTCTCCTCTCAAATTTAATATTGAGAGGACATCATGTCTGTTAAAATTTCACTTCTTATCAGAAGCCTGTATAGACATGTACTATTAAAAACAAATGGGTGCATTAATTTTTGAGTATGTGTGTGTGTTATTTGTGTATCGATATACAGGATTTCAACGAATTGCTCGTAAAGTGACTAGAGCCTAAATTTTTCCATCGCACCCTATATATTTCAGGTTGTCTAACTGTGCATTAAATGAAAATATGTATGAGTTAGTCACTAGAGTATGTATATATATAATTTACCTTGAATAAAAGGTAAAAAGCCTCTTTTCTTATTAGTGTAGGTTAAAAGTTATTCAGGAGTTCCTCACCTCTTATATTGAAGTCCAAGAGGAGCTATTAGCACACTCTTCACGGAGGAACACAGAGTCTTCTTTTAATGATACTTTTGGACATGTGTTGACCCTGTGGAGTTGGGTTTCACCTCCTACTTCACAACCCTACATACAGAGAGTCACAAGTAAAATTAGCTTAAATACAGTTCAATTAAACTCAAGATCCTTAGATTGGAGTTTGTGCTCTGCATTATTACATTCCATAACACATTCATACATTAGATATTTTGTAGCCAGGCTACTTTAGTAGTGCATAAGTAGTTGTTCAAAATTTATACCTTCATCAGGGTATATTATCAAGGGTAAAATTTCAAGGTCTAACATTTTCAAAATTTCAGGGGGCAATCAGTGTTGAATCAGCAATTTCCGTAAAAATATGGATGAATCAGTAAGGTGGGAGGCTCTGTTCTATGGACACTCCACATATGTTAAATTCCCTTCACTAGTGTTCACCTGTCCCAAACTCCGTTCCAGTGATGAACTCCACTCTGAAGTCAAGTCAAATCTCTTCTCTCTCTCTCCCCCCCCCCTCCCCCTCGACATGTCGAGACAGAGGGGCACAATTTAGGTAAATTGATAGACCAACCAGAATGACAACAGGGCACCAATCACTCACTGTCAACACTTAGTCTCGCGTAGCCAGCCCCTTTACCAACCCTAACCGCTACGCGGGGGAAGGAAAGGGTCTGCGAACATACAATACAACGACTTGTTCAGCAGCACCCCAAAAAGGGTGCTCCAATTATCACATTCCAATGCTTGCGGTAGCCAATGACGTCACTGCCAAGGCCGGGTAGCAGCTCTCCTATTCATGCTGGTACGTTTATTGCTTGCCAGGAGTGCTTATAAATAGTCTACGAAAACAACTTCACCAGTTTGACGAAGTCACGCAACGTTCTCACCCTCCCAGATGTGATGTTGACGTCACATAGTATACCGCAAGCTTGCTGGAATGTGATAATTAAGCATCCTTTTTGGGGTGCTGCTGAACAAGTCGTTGTATTGTATGTTCCCAGACCCTTTCCTTCCCCGCGTAGCGGTTACGGTTGGTAAAGGGTCTGGCTACGCGAGACTAGTCAACACTATTTCTCATACAGTAAAGCTTAGTTAAAGAGACATCAACTGTTGAATATATTATTGTATATATTAATTTCAAAAGAAAAATGGCTTATAGTTTTCATTAAAAATTCCTCACTAGCAAGTACAATACAGTTATGGTGCAACAATGAAGACCACAGAAATTTGATTCAGTGGCTAATGGGCTTATTAGAAACTGCAAAACAAAAATGAAAGAAGGGTACTAACATACTTGCCCTATGCTACTTGAGGCACTACTGAAGAAATACCAGTCTTTGAATTGACCAATACGGTTGTTCAGTTTTACACCGCTTTAGTCTAGTGCGGACAGCAACAGAGTACACTATAAGCGTACCAGTTGTGTTTTCACTCACCGTGATAAAAATCCATGAACGCCAGTAAGAGCAGAACCAGAAGAGGAGATACACAGGCGTATTATCACTCTTGCTGTAGAGAACTTCTGTGGTATTAGCAACCCTTTACCATTTCTGATCTGGTGTTTTAAAATTAAACCCTTTACCAATTTCGAGTTCGAAACCTAGCACTATCGACCTTTTACCTCAGTAATCAGGAGTGTTATAGAAGAGGTGGTGGTAAAGGGTATCAACACAATATGCGTGCCGTACACGCGGTGGTGGGCACAGTGAAGATTAAGCTAATTTCTGCCTTGTGTGATCTTACTAGACTGATTTACAGGCTGCGACAGCAAGTAGAGAGCGCGGTGTTGTTCAATTTTATTGAGTAAGTATGAAAACGTTAATTAGTGATATCTAGGTGATTCTTTAAGTGTTATTGGATCTGTGGATGTAGGATTGTAATTTGTAGAAGTCATTGATCACCAATACTAGTGTTTGAAGTATTACCGTTGAGTTCATTACCTTGTTTCTTTGTTAATGCAGGAATGAACTAAAGAGGTTGCAGAGATGAACTTGAGATATTGCAGAGATGGAGCCAAAGTTCAGGAACTGTTGACTGATGCATCATTTTTTTCATTTATTTGTACATGGTCATAATTATTTATTCATATTCTGGTAACAATGGATAAATTTTGAGTTGCACAAAAAGTGCAGTTTAACTTCAGGATTGCTGCAGGAAAGGTGTGTGAAGAATAGTTGCTTTGTGTAGGAAAGGTGCATAAAAAGTGCAGTTTTTGAGTACAGGAAATCTAAAGGAAAGCTGCACATTTTCGCACTGACAGCTACCTAGAATGTACAGGAATAGTTCAGTTTTTATTCAGGAAATGTGAAGGAAATGTGATATGATATATGCAGTACAAACCATATGGCATGTAAAGGAAATAGTGCAGTTTATGTCAAGGATATGTTCAGGAAATAGTGAAGGAAAGTACGCCCTATACAGTACCTGAAATGGTTACCACCAGCTCATCTGTCCTGAAGTTGGAAATGTGAAGGACATGTGATCTGTGAGATAGCTATACTTAACCTTTCCTATAGCAGGAAATTCCACTTTTCTTCCAGTGAGAATAATTGTGATATACAACAACTCCAATGAGTCGATACACAACATTCTTTTCGACATAAGAAAGATATCCTGTGTTTCAATCCTCAATCTTGAAGGAGAAAAATGGCACAAATATTTTCAGTAGCAAAATCTTCATTACTTACGAATTGGAATATTTAGTGAGATGTACAAACATCAGAGATGACTGGGATGAAATTCTCATCTTGGATAAAAGTCCAAAACTCCCACAACTTCAATAAATAATAAACACAACACACTGACAATGCATACTTACTCGTTAAAATTATAGTATAATATTGCAAATAGTAAATGCATAATCCTATTGTAGTAATTACAATTATTGTTAAAAAATATATATATTATAGTGAACCAGATTGGCTCAAAAATATAATTATCATACTATGCCAAGTATCACATTCAGTTAGCGTTTAAACGAACATTACCTTGAACACTTTCCACTAGGTATATGCTCATCATCTAAGGCCATCCTAAAAAGATCAGAAACAGCTTCTACCTGAAAGTGAACAATGTGTTTAGGTCTCACATAATGAAGTCTAAATTTGAATACAAACCATCTTTTGATGATTTATTTTACTACAGCAGTAAGCAAATTCAAATTCTTAATAATTGGTTTTATTAATTGGAGTAGACCCTTAAGTATTTGAATCCCTTTTATTTATAATCTTCTGTCTGCTATGGTGAGCTTTGTCTTTTTTGTGGGTGTATGTACTCACATGATTTTGTACTCCTTTTGGTGCTGTAAGTTGTAAGTTTAAGTGAAACCCGTAGACACACAACTACTTCATGCCAAATTAAACACATTTTCTGCGTGCAAAATGGCTAAAAATGTTACATTAAAGTACAACCCAATCAAATGTCCCAGTAAACTTTATCATTTTAGTGATTACCAACCTTGTCTTGTGAAGTAGCCTGTAATTCCATATACAATTCACAGACTTCTGTGTCAACAGTGCTTTTACAAGTGATGCATGTCACTGTAATTTTTAGAACAAAATGTTAAATATTTCAGGCCTTTAAAAACACATTGTTACATTGCCGTGATTGTTTCACCATTACTTCACGTTTCAGCTCTGTTTCCAAACTGTAGTGGAAGAATATCTCGAAATAGTGTTAAATTAAACGGTTATCTTATTGTGGTGGCAGTTTTTTCGTGAGATAATCAAACATCAAAATGAAAAACTCCTGAGCATCAAACTGCTCTCGAGGTGTGATTGAAGGATGAATTGCTGCAGAAAATGGTTACAAGTTAAAAGTACAGCCAATTGCTATGATGTAAAAATACAGGAAAGACAAGTAAGAAGGTGATCACTGTTCAGAACTCTTTTCCGAATGTCGAAGTAATAGCCTTTATTCAATTCTTTAATTGTAGCAATAACACACTTGCCTGGATCTGCACAACATAATTATCACTTATTGATGATTGTATTAATCTACTTAGCTATAGTTAGCTTTCTAGAATTACCACTACCTGCTTCACAAACTTCACAATTAGTGTGGAGGCTACTCAAACTGGAAAAAACTCTCTTAAATATTGGTTGGTTCAGTAGAACCTGTAGAATGGCAGAGGCAAAGCATATGCTTCCACTGTTATGAATTCCAGGCGGAAAGCGCAACATGATGGGCAGCAAAAGCCAACGTGACCTCAGTTCCTTTCCGATGACCACTTACCGCAAAGAGCCGACCGCATACCCAATGGTTAACGCCGGAAACTTAGACGATCTTTACCAATGCTAACTTACTCTCCCTACTCGCAACTTTCTGGGACCGCTTCAATAACGCAGTTCTTTAAAAACCACGCCTCAACTGTTTATTGAACACGTCCGCTCTCGATTTAGGTAAAGCTTTTACCTACCTGGCTAGACAATATGGCAAGTTGTTGACTGTTCACGTTCTGTCCGAAATCTACTCGGGTATAAAATCAGTTACCAGTCTAAAATCGGTTGTTCCTATATTCAGTGAACAGGTTCCGTGTCCGACGTCTCTTCTGTAAGTGGTACCCATTGGACTCAATAAAGGTAAAATGGCTGCTAGGCTTGCCAGGTCTAGATCTTTCAAGGATGACCCACAGCTTCGCTCGTTTTACCTCAACAATGTGACAGCGACTGGGAAAACTCTGGGCATAGGTTCTTATGGCTCAGTACTAGAGGTATGTGAAAACTAACTGGCATATTGCTCACTGGGTAAATACTTAGCTACAGGCTTTAGCCAATGACTAAAAAGATGTATAGTGAACAATTGTATTTTAAAACTATAAACCGTAGTCAATTTATCATTTTATTTAGATGCTATAGTTCAAAAGATTAGATAATTTGTTAGCAAAACACAACGTGAAAGCACTTGGTGTAAAGTGAGAGCCATAGAATACGACTGCTTTCATTAACAGAAAACAAAACTTAATTAACCTGCTGTTCAACATTATGCCTTAGCCTTAAGAAAATTACAGTTTACAACTTATTGAATGTATTTTACAATTTTCGATGTGCTCACGATTACTTTAATTGAGCCACTATCTCCCAAATCATAAAGAAAGCTGAACAACTGTAATCATTATGACATTCTGTTTGAAACAAAATATATATGAGATAGTTAAGCAAGCCAAAATGGAGTTGAAATAGAAAGCAAATTAGTACATAATCAAGATAATTATTTTGTTTAACATTTTATTTATGCATGTTAAATATACAAATGTGCGACATATGTAATGCCTGTGTTTATTTATGTATAGATCAAATTTGAGAAAACTCTCTGTGCTGCTAAACAAATGCATGAGTTATTACTGCAAGCTGACAATGAAGGAGTTCAAGACATTATTGGAAAGTATCGACAGGAATGTCAACTCATGGCAGGTCTCCGACATCCTAACATAACACAGTTCCTTGGTCTATGTTTCCTGGAAGGTTCCCAAATCCCTCTTCTTGTGATGGAGAGACTAGAAATGAGTGTTGACGACCTGCTGGAGTGTTCTCCTAATATTCCTTTAGCAGTTAAAATATCCATTCTCACTGACACTAGCAGTGGACTAGTGTATTTGCATGGCCGAGCTCCTCCAATAGTACATAGAGACCTAACAGCTAGGAATGTCCTCCTAACTTCATCTCTGTGTGCCAAAATCACAGACTTGGGCAATTCACGCATTGTGAATTTTAGACCAGGTCAGCTAGCACAGACTCTGACTAAGACTCCTGGAACGACTGTGTACATGCCGCCAGAGGCTCTGAGTGAAAGACACAGATATGGACCATCTCTAGATGTGTTCTCATTCGGACATCTTGCTCTGTTTACTCTAACACAGGTAACAACAATATACTAGCAATTTCATCATTACAATTGTGTATTGGCTAGTATTTTCTTCATAAATTTATGCTATATTGATGAATGTGCAATCAGCTAATATTGAGATTTATGAAAGCTAAGTGTAAGATGGTACCTCTCATTTTGCATTACATTAAGACATAAAAAACTGAATTGCTATTCCATTTAATATTATTATATTTGTTTTATGTTATCATGTTTATTTGTACTATTATTGTTTTTATATAGCATTTATACAAATAGTCTTTATTGATAAGTTTACATTATTTTCGAATGTTAATGTCAGGTGTTTCCAGGTGAACTGCTGTCCAGTACATATCCCAATCCTTCTAATCCTGACCAGCTCATTGCTCGTTCAGAAATGGATCGTCGTCAGACTTACATGGCCACATTGGAAACCACATGTGGTGCATCTCATCCAGTGCTACTAGATCTTGTGAGACAGTGTCTTCACAACACTCCAGATAGAAGGCCATCCAGCCAGGACCTGCTGGCTAGACTATGGGGTGTTAAGTCAGAGGTAGAGGGAATCTACAGAGGGGGAACGATGAGACAACTCAATATTGCCAGTGTCCTGTATGTGAAGGAAATGAAGAATAAAGACAAGCAGATACAAGAACTCAAGGTAATTTCAACACTAACTTAAATAGACACCAAGTAATAATGTTGGCAATGCGCTACGTGACTTTCTTATATATTTGACAACATTGTAATGACAGAAAAGTAGCAGGCTCTAACTAGCAATATTTTCAGAGAACTATTCAGTTCTAGAATAACAGATCTGTTCTCTCTTGATTTCTCATGTATTGTATGATAGACATCTGAAGAAAAGTCTGCAGCTGACAACACAGAGTTAATGACTGCAATGGAGAGGGTGGAAAATGAGATTCGACAATTACAAGCAGATTTACAGAGAGTTGAGCAAGAAAGCAGAGAAAAAGATATAACCATTGAAGAATTGGAACAAGAGAACAGAGACCAACACATTACACTGGAGAGACTTGAACAAGAGAAGTACAATAAACAAGTAGTGATGGAAAGACTAGAACGAGATAACAGAAACAAACAAATAGAACTGGAGAAATTGGAACAAGAAAATAGAGAATACAAATTAGCAATAACGAGACTTGAAAGTCAAATCAGAAACAAGAAACCACAAAATATACAAAGTATGGGATCTCAAGAAGCGACTGCGACAGGAAGACGTAAAGAGGTAAATAAAACTAATAAAATACCTATTAAAATAATTTTGAATGTCTATCAATATCTGGAATAGTGTGCTAAAGTTGGCAAGATTAATGATGATTGTAATAATAAAACAGTAACAACTAAAAATTGTTACAGTAATAATAATAATAACTATAATAGTAATAATAATAATAAACTATAAAAATGATTATAATTTGCAATTAGTTTAGCCCTTTCGACTCCGACTTTCGTAAACATTTCAGGCGTCTTTTAGAATTTGAATTTGACTTGAATTTCAACCGCAAAGCAACTGCATAAATGCACAAGCAAACAGTCAGGCATATAAAGTAGGTAGCTATAGCCTTATAACAAGCAAGTAAGCTTCTAAAAGCCTGAAAATTTACCGGAACAAGTCCATGTTATATCAGGTTTTATGGATACTCCGAGGAACTAGCCCAAACTATTGCTCTCGATGTCTGGTAGGAGAAACACTGCCTGAAAAGCATATATTGACAGCTAAAACAAAATCGTCAATTAGTGTATAATTTGTTGATAACTAGTTTGTTAATCTCTACAGTCTTGTAAATTTTTTGTTAACTCTAATTATCAAGACAGTTTTCAGATTTTGTTATAGTTGTGAATGGACTATTTTCACCCTGTGAAACTTTACTCATTCTTCCAAAATGTTGAGGGACTCTCTATAGGCTTCATACCTTCTATTCTGAGTGTTTGAAGTCTGTCGGCAACAAAAAATTTGGGCACTCAGCATACTAGAAAATCTAAGTATTAAAAGTAAGAATTTTTTTTACATCAAATTATCAATTACTAAAAGATTGTCATGACATTCAATATTATTTTCAATTGGGCAGGATAATTAGCTATTATGTAAACAGTAACCATGGCGACAATGTGACCAAATTACACTTAATAGTATATCTTTACAATGATTGGTTAAAGTATTCGTGCAATACTTATTTGACTGATTGTACTATACTAAGTTAATATGTACTTGCAATGTCATTGTAATATAGACATTCCCACAAGAACTAGACTGGAGGCGTGGTCCTGACATGCCAGTGGCTATGACTGACTACATCCAATCAGTAGAGATAAATGATACAGTGTATGTTGGAGGAGGATTCACTGACAGAGATGAGGATGAGTACATAGTGATTGCCTTCAACACACAGTCCTGCCAGTGGCACACTCTACCTCCATACAGTACCAAGAGGTTTGCTATGACTACTATCAACAACAAACTTGTTGTGGTGGGAGGAATAAATAGAGATTTCTCAGGTAGCAGTAAGCTAGGAGAGTGGCAGCCTGACAGCAACCAGTGGACACGCCCCTTCCCTCCTATGTCTACACCTCGCTATGGGCCTTCAGCTACTTCATATACACATTGGCTGGTGGTGGCTGGTGGTTACTATGGAGTTCGTTTACATACTGTTGAGGTACTTGATGTATCCAACATGCAGTGGTCCACTGGACCATCTACACCAACGCCATGGAGCGGCATAAAGTCTCTACAATTGGAAATACTTGGTACCTCATGGGGGGATGGTTTAAGGATGTGGGTTGGAGTCCTGATGTCTACAGTGTATCTCTGGAGGCTCTTGTTTCTCACTTCTCATCAGACAGTTCCAACATATGGAACAAACTACCTTCACTCAACTGTATCTGGTCCTGTCCACTCAACATTGGAGGATATCTACTGGCAGTCGGTGGTGAGGACATGAAGAGTAAGAAAATAGTGTCCACCATCCAGTGCTATGTCCCTGAGACTAATACCTGGGTCCAGGCTGGACAACTACCACATGCAGTATGTGCCTGTACCTGTATCACGACGTCAGACAAGTTCCATGTTATGGGAGGAGATCATGGAATGAACATGTCAAAAGAAATTCTGACGTCAATTGTTGCACTGTGATGATATTATTCTTGTGTCGGATCTCACCACCACATCAATATTATGTATTTCAATTGTATACCTTGAGCTATATCACAATTCTTTTTTTGTGTGTGAGTGTGTGTTTTTTGTTCATATTCAATAACAGCTCTAAAAATATTTCAGTATAATAAAGTGAAATCTATATTCAATTGACATAAATCAAAAGATGTGATATAACCCTACCTGTATTATGACGTTAGACAAGGTCCTGTGATGTGTCTTTAGTCAATATTATGCTGAGCAGAATAAATAATAATTTATTGAAGTCTAACATGTATATACTATGGGTTGTAGGTAAATGATAAAGTTTTAACAGATAGCTGGCTAATTACTATTTTTTTCTTAATTAGTAAATCATATGGATTGTTGCTTTCATGCTATAGCTATGTTTGTCCATAATAGTGTCATTTATGGACATAATATTCTACTTTCAGTCTGGCATTTAATTTCTTGCTATCGAATGTATTTCACTGCCTAGGAAATCAAAGCTCAAACTTATTCTAGAGCAGTACATACATGAATACATACTCTGATCAGCTATAGAACAATGTATAGAATATGGGCTTATGAGTAGTAATCAACCCTTTACCACAATTAGAGATCCCATTGCAAAGTCTTAAACCACCACAAATAATATACAATAAACTAAAATTTTATGCATATAATTCCAATAACACACTATAATATATTTTTGAAAAAAAATGCCACCTGTGATATAAAAACTATATTATAAAGATTGTCGAAACATTCTAATACAAAGTGAAAAAAATAAAAGCGCAGAAGTCTCATATAGTGCAATCTATATAAATAGAATGTCTTAAAGTATAAATAATTACATACCAAAGTGCATCATTGGTGTTCATGCATACTAAAGTGCTGAACAAAATATACAAATTAAAAACAAACAACAGTTTAAAAAGTAAACAAATAAACATAACAAAATAATGCTTAGAAGATTGAAGAAGTTACTCTTAGAATGGAATGGATGGTAAAAATATAAATTTAGGCATTCTATCCTATAATACAAAGATAGAAATGAAAACAAAAAGCCACATATATCTGGGTGTGATCTATTCCTGATGGGTGTGGTTTCATCGGTGTCTGGCCTGGTCTGAAGGTCCAGTGTTAATACTGAGAGAGTTTTGAATGGCGGCTGATTCTGTCCTAGTACAGTCACCACATCATCCACCTTGTCTAGGGCTTCAAAGAAAGGAATGAGTTCCAGCAGCTCTGTGTCATTAGGGTCATCAAACCATGACGTAACTGGAACCTGAGAAAGAAAATTATATTACTTGTAAAACCCAGTGCACATAACTACATAGATCATCATGTACTCTAATTTTCAATGTATCATAATATACACTGATAATCATCCATTTTAGGTAAGGTATCTTCAATCTTACAGCATTGTCCATGTGGAAAATGTAGGACTGTGGTGAATTGTCAATGATAACAACTTTTCTCAAATCCCTGCCAAGACGACTCAAATCCTGAGGAGGAGGAGGAGGAGGAATAGGAGAGGGGAATTAATAAAAACTAAAATGTAAGTGTTAATTGGATATAAGGGTAAAGAAAGCAAAAAAATACAAGCTCCCTGGAAATTTTAGCGGAAAACATTAATTGACCCAATCAAAACAAAGAGATTGATCATTCAGAATATAATCATTCCCATAGAAAATAATATCTTTGATGAGAAGTTTGACTAACAGCCATACATTTATATTAATAATAAATTAATATTAATGTACTGGAGATAGGCAGATATAAGCTACGTTAAACTAAAGCGAATAAGTGTCAACTAAAAAATGAAAAAACTAATTAAAATCAATACAACTCGTGACTAATAAAGAGTTTTCTTGCTGTCATGATAGAGAATGGAATAATACCTTCTTGACCCCACTTCTCTCACCTTCACATAGTTGCCTCGGTGATAGACACAGTGCTCTCTGAAGAGCCTCCCAGAGAGAGAATGATGCTTATCCAGCAAATCTGACACAGGGTCTGCATACTGTAAAATATCAGGGATATGATATTTCAAGAAAGTAGAACAAGAGGTCAAGAAAGATGGAAAGAAATAAAAATTAAAAAAATTAATAAATAAAGTCACGAAACTGGATTCTTAACTGTAACTGTTTAAAAGAAGACAGACACAGAAACAGAGTGACGATAATGAAGTTCAACTAATTCTACTAAATAACTAAATTGGTAATAATCACTAAAGCTAACCCACTGTTGAACGTGATATTATGTGATCATAATTACTAAGTTGGTGAGTTCAATTGGAAATTGAACTAAAGTCAATTCACCTTTTCCATACTAACCTTGCTGAGACTTGCTGTGAATAGAATGAATTCAAACATTTCTCCCATACTCTTCAATAACTCATCGCAGTGCAGTCTCCTCAGCACGCATGACACCGTCTATCTCCACCAGGACTACGAAGTCTGCACTCACCACAGGCTGCAGACAAAAAGGAAAAAACAATATGATAAGAGAAGAAGACACGTGACAAATGATAGATTGAATAGTAATACAATGTCCACAATACTCTTGATATTCAGTAGTTTAGTGTTGTTCTGTAGTTCATTTAGATCTAAGGGAAATAATGTTTTAACGTAATTCGGAGTAGTATCAGCTTTTGTATAATACTTCAACCTTACTGCAAAATAAAAAAAATAAAAAATAAAATACGATATGAATTAAATAAAAGAACAGTAAGATTATTGCTACTTCTTGATGTATTCAATTGAATGATATCACTGTAACGATAAATACTAGCCAATACAACTAAACTCACTAACACACACATACACACATAGGGCAATTTTTTGTTCTCCAGCACTCACAACATGAGCCCATAAGGGAATTCATACCTGATTAATCATGTGATCCACTTAAATATATATATGTTCCACAAGTCCCACATAATACTCCTTGAGATGTGGCTTATATACAAATGATTGAGATCTAAAAAAAAAATTAAATGGCTTTAAACAAGTTTTGGAAATGGTTTACAATGTATACAGCTAAACTACAGAAGTAGCCAAGTGTTGTTCTTTGACAAGATTTTGACGTCATAAATTTTCAGCTGTCTAAGCATTCTAGTGACTATAAAAGCAATCAAAAGACCTCGAATCTTAAATACTGATTTCAGACTATATAGCAAGGTGCCTTAAGACTGGCAAGGGAAGATTGTGTGTGTGAGTGTGTGTGTGTGTGTGACTATACTCTAGGTCATAATAGTATGCTGCACAATCATGCTTGTCATGACAACTAAAACACGTTAACATGAAAGCACAGTGAAAGCTACAGGCTTTCCCAACTGTCCTACAAGGCTGAAGTGGACACTCTGGAAAGCCAGCATCACTGTGCATTCATGTTAACTTGTTTTAGTTGTCATGACTAGCATAGTTGTTGCTACATCCCATTATCATTTTGAACATAGTCACACACTCACACAATTATCCTTTGCCAGCCTCGAGGCAGTATTTCAACTGCCAGGTCTTAAGATTTTTTTAAGTCACTATACCCACAGAGCCAAAAATTTACGACCTCAAAAATCTGGTCAAAGAACAACACCCCAGCTAGCTCTGTAGCCTAGCTACATTGTAAACCAATATACTAGAAAAGTTGCATTCAAATTTGCAGCTCCTCTGTAAGCGTGTGCTAGTATATAACAAGGACCACATGAGTCTTAGCACATGTAAAGCTTCCCTCCTCATAGCCATTCTGTTGTGGGATACAGTCTGAGGCTTCTCTGACCAATACTAGTGGATTACTCATTGTTGGAAGACAATGCCAATAAATATTGTCTATGTAATTTATAAGTGCAAAGTTACATGTAAAAACACAAACATACAATTAAAATTTAATGTTGTCTGATTCAGTTAGTTGATTTATTACTGCTGGGAATAAAGTTTGGGTGGGTAATTTAAGAATCTAAATATTAAAAATGAGTTTGTCTGCACTGAAAAGTGCACACTGCACAGCCAATTGGCTATAGTGCAAAAACACTACTAAAATGAAGATCATGTGAAAAGCAAACGAGATAATGGTGATTCCAGTAGAATACATTGTAAGTTGGATTGCAAATCTTGAACAACATTATAGCTACTGAAGCGTGATCGTAAATCTAAGCATCATTAGTTAATTGGCTTCTCATTGTCATTCAGTATATTATAATAGATACCTATTATTATTAACGTGTAATTGAAAATATTGAAGCTTCTGAGAGGACCACTTCAGTAGCGCAGGTCTTTAAAAAAAAAACAAGCCCAAAGAGTCTATTGAGCACGCCCGATCTCGATTTAGGTAAAGAGCTTACCTACCTGACTAGACAATACGGCAAGTTGTTGACTGTTCATAGTATGTCCGAAACCTTCTCGGGTATAAAATCAGTTACCAGTCTAAAATCTGTTACAAGCTTTTTCCTACGGACGGCCTAAGGGTAAAGAAAGCATAAAGTACAAGTTCACTGGAAATTTTAGAGGAAAACATTGATATGACCCAATCAAAACAAAGAGATTAATCATTCAGAATAATCACTTTCATAGAAAATAATTAAAAGCTTCACTAACAGCCATACATTTATATCAATTAATAATAAATTAATAACAAAATATGTACTGGGGATAAGTAGATATAAGCTACGTTTTAAAAGAGAATAAGTGTCAACTAAAAACAGAATCTAATTACTAAACTTAGAAATAAATACAGCTAGTGACTAATAAAGAGTTTTCTTGCTGTGGGATACTGTCTGAGTTAAGCATTACAACAACTGATACAATGATAGAGAATAGAATAATACCTTCATGACCCCACCCCTCTCAGTTGCCATGGTGAGCGTTCTCTGAAGAGCCTCCCAGAGAGAGAATGATGTTGATCCAGCAAATCTGACACAGGGTCAGCATACTATAAAATATCAGGGATATGTTAATTCAAGAAAGTAGGACAGTAGGTCAAGAAAAATGGAAAAAAATAAGGTCACTTCTCAAGTGCAGAAAACTGGATTCTTAATACTGTGACTGTTTAAAAGAAGGCAGACACAGAATGAGAGAGATTATAATAAAGTTCAAACTGGTTCTACTAAATAACTAAATTGGTAATAATCACTAAAGCAATCCCACTGTTGAGCAAAACAAAAGCTTTGAAAAGTGAAATTATGTGATCATAATTACTTAAGTTAGTGAGTTCCAGCACAGATGGTAGTAAAAATTTTAGGACTGAAAATTTCTTTATGGAATATGATAGAATAAACACAGTACAACTTTCACTCTCAATTATAAACTGAACTCAAGTCAATCCACCTTGTCCATACTAACCTTGCTTAGACTTGCTGTGAATAGAATGCATTCAAACATTCCTCCCATCCTCTTCAAGAACTCATCATAGTACGGACTCTTCAGCACGCACGACGCGGTCTATCTCCACCAGGACTACGATATAATATTGAATAGCAATACAATGTCCACAATACACTATAGTGTACCGAGTGTTATTAACATTACATTCTGTAGTTCATTCAAACTGAATCTAAAGGAAATCAAATTTTAATGCAATTCATAGTGTCTGCTTTTGTATAATACTTCAACCTTATTGCAAAATCAAATAATAATAATAAAATAAATAAAATCAAAAAAACAAAAAAACAAATAAAAAATTCAACCATTTCTCCCATCCTCTTCAAGAAATCTTATCGCTACTTCTAGATGTATTGAATTGAATGATATCAAGGTAATGAAATTCCTAGTCAGTAACTAAATCACAACCACACACACACTGTACACGGGAAAATATTTTGTGGTCCAGCACTCACATGTTCCCATAATGGAATTCACGCCTGAGTAATCATGTGAACACTTAATGATATTCACGTTCCAAAAGTCCCATATGATTCTCATTAAGATTTGGCTTATATATTAATGATTGAGATCAAAAGAAGAAATAAAATTTAACAGCTTTAAATGAGTTTTGGAAATACACAAGTTATGTGCCCAATTAATAGTGACCTAATTATTGCAATTGAAAAATGCTTTCAGACGTAAAATAAAAGATTCAATCTGATTTTAGAAGCTCAATATTTTTTATATGAATCATTATTTATTGCAAATAACATTAGAAAGTGACAGTATAGACAGGGTAAAGTGAGAGTATGAACTGGGTAAAGTATAGACTGGATAAAAGTAAAGTATGGACTGGGTGAATTGAGAGTATGGTCTGGGTAAAGCAAGAAAGTATGCACTGGGTAAAGTAAGAGTGTGGACTGGGATAAAGCGAGAGTTTTGACTGGGTAAAATGAGAGCATGGACTGGGTAAAGCAAGAGTTAGACTGGGTACAGCGAGAGTATGGACTGGGAAAAGGGAGAGTATGGACTAGATAAAGCTAGAGTATGAACTACAGAGGAGACAGAATAAAGTTCCGGATTCTGTCTTGTACTACATCGGAAAATGGTAGTCTTCTTACCGTAGTTATTACCGTTGTGTTCCGTACAGTTTTTACTAAACAGCCAACGCCGTTTACTAAAACGGTAAATAAACTGTTAAGCGTTTCCATCGAGTCACTGATATTATTCTAGCTAGAAACTCTTCCATTGCTATATCATCAAGCTAGGGCCTTGTATGCCCCTTAAACACTATGGGAATAGTGCATAAAATGCTCGTGCAGAAATTTAACTTGCTTCAATAAAGCTGCACATCTAAGTTTCGACAGACACACAGCTATAACCAGGTTCACACATCATAGGTCTTCTATAATAATGATATTCCTAGCTAGTACAACTAAATTACTACAACATACACATACATGACAATCTGTAGTGCTCCAGCACTCACAACATGTAACCTAATGCTAATACAATCCATACTCGGTTAATCATGTGATACATTTAATGATATTCACATCCCACTAATAACTACGGTAAAAAAAGAATACCATTTTATGGCCAGCACAAAATAGAATCTGGTACTTTATTTAGTCTCCTATTATAGTCCATACTCTCCCTTTTCCCAGTCAATACTCTGGCTTTACACAAATGATAGAGATTAAAAGATGAAAAAAAATGTAAACAGCTTTGAGTGTGTCCTAGAAAAGCTTATTAATGCTATGCACCCAATTTAATAGTGGCCTATATCATTATTAGCATGATGTACTGACATAAAATCATTTCTCCCCCCTCTAGATTTTTAAAAGTTTTTTACTTTTATATGAATTATTACTATAAAAAATCAAATAAAGAAACTGAAACATCAGCAGTTTTTATAAATAGCAGTTGCACAAATTTAAATTAATAATAAATGAACATAAAAAAAAAAGAACAATATACTGGAAAAGTTGCATTCATTTTGCAACACCTCTGTAAGTGTGTGCTAGTATATGACAAGGATCACATGAGTCTTAGCACTCATGAAGCTACCTTCCTCATGGCCATTCTGTTGTGGGATACAGGCTGAGGCTTCTCTGACCAACTACTAGTGGATTACTCACTTGTGGGAGGACAATGTTAATAAAGAGGGAAGGTGTCACTAGATTCGTTGTTTTTTGTTGAGTTAGTGAGTGTGCATGGAATTGTGTGTGTATGTTCACATATTAAGTATATCAGAGAGTGTGGTAGTACTTTCAATTTAAGGTTAATAAACCCCTTTCCATAGAATACTACAAAATTCTTACTCACTTGTAGGAAAACAGTGCTGAGGAAAGAAGGTGGGTGTGGTCACAAAGTTCATTGTTATTGCATCATGAGTGACTTTATAAACGTGTGTAGACGGTCACACCATGCCAGAGAAATGTCTTTGCTTAGAGTTGTGCAGTTGTAGGGCCCACACAAGTTCTGAAATAGGTAATAATAAGTAGTCTAATAGAGACACACGAAATAAAAGAGTTACAAGAAAGTAACCATGAAAAAGTATGTAACTAAGATAAAAGGGAAAATGCGCGAACTATAAACATACAAAGATTATAGATACAATGTTCAAGGGAATGAACGTCGAAAATATCTAATGATATGCACGCGTCTGAGTCAATTTGAGTTCCCTAGACAGGACACTGATTTCAACCAAAGAGAATGATAATATCCATAGTGAAGCTACCTCTGTGAATAACAGCCATAATAACACAGGTTTGTCATGTGATTCCGCTGTGATCTTCCATTAAACCTAGCAGACTTGAGCCAAATGCTCGAAACTCTTCAAACACAGTTTTGAATACATAATTATATCATTTTACAGCTATAAATATCATCTATGTAATTTATAAGTGCAAAGTTACATGTAAGAACACAAACATACAATTAAAATTGATGTTATCTGATTCAGTTAGTTGATTTATTATTGCTGGGCATGAAGTTTGGGTGTGTAGTTTAAGAATATAAATATTAATAATGAGGAGTTTGTCTGTCCCTGGAAAGTGCACACTGCACAGCCAATAGGCTTTCAAGTGCAAAAACGTACTAATAAACTCTACTAAAGTAAAGATCACTTGAAAAGCATGAGAGATAATGATGCTGCCAGTAGAATACATTGTAAGTTGAATTGCAAATATTGAACAACATTAAGAAGTGTGATGGTATATCTGAGCTTCATTAGCTAATTTGTTTCTCATTGTCATTGAGTATTATAATAGATAGACAATAATGAAGCTTCTGAGAGGACCACTTCAATAGCGCAGGTCTTTAAAAACCACGCCCCAACTGTCTATTGAACACGTTCGCTCTCGATTTAAGTACGGCTTTTAGCCTGGCTAGACAATTAGGCAAGTTGTTGACTGTTCACGTTCTGTCCGAAATCTACTCGGGTATAAAATCAGTTACCAGTCTAAAACGGTTCCTATATTCAATGAACATAAGTGGTACCCGATTGGACTCAATAAAGGTAAAATGGCTGCTAGGCTTGCCAGGTCTAGAACTTTCAAGGATGACCCACAGCTTCGCTCGTTTTACCTCAACAATGTGACAGCGACTGGGAAAACTCTGGGCATAGGTTCTTATGGCTCAGTACTAGAGGTATGTGAAACTAACTGGCATATTGTTCACTGGGTAAATACTTAGCTACAAGCTTTAGCCAATGACTAACAAGATGTATAGTGAACAACTGTATTTTAAAACTATAAACCATAGCTAATTTATCATTTTATTTAGATGTTATAGTTCAAAAGATTAGATAACTTATTAGCACAACACAACGTGAAAGCACTTGGTGTAACGTGAGAGCCATTAAAATACGACTGCTTTCATTAAGAGAAAACAATTTTACTATTTTCAATGTGCTCGCGATTACTTTAATTGAGCCACTATCTCCCAAATCATAAAGAAAGCTGAACAACTCTAATCATTATGACATTCTTTTCGAAACAAAATATATATGAGATAGTTAAGCAAGCCAAAATGGAGTTGAAATAGAAAGCAGATTAGTACATAATCAAGATAATTATTTTGTTTAACATTTTATATATGCATGTTATATATACAAATATGCTAAATATGTAATGCCTGTGTTTATTCATGTATAGATCAAATATGAGGAAACTCTCTGTGCTGCTAAACAAATGCATGAATTATTACTGCAAGCTGGCAATGAAGGAGTTCAAGACATTATTGGAAAGTATCGACAGGAATGTCAACTCATGGCAGGTCTCCGACATCCTAACATAACACAGTTCCTTGGTCTGTGTTTCCTGGAAGGTTCCCAAATCCCTCTTCTTGTGATGGAGAGACTAGAAATGAGTGCTGACGACCTGCTGGAGTGTTCTCCTAATATTCCTTTAGCAGTTAAAATATCCATTCTCACTGACACTAGCAGTGGACTAGTGTATTTGCATGGCCAAGCTCCTCCAATAGTACATAGAGACCTAACAGCTAGGAATGTCCTCCTAACTTCATCTCTATGTGCCAAAATCACAGACTTGGGCAATTCTCGCATGGTGAATTTTAGACCAGGTGAGCTAGCACAGACTCTGACTAAGACTCCTGGAACGACTGTGTACATGCCACCAGAGGCTCTGAGTGAAAGCCACAGATGTGGACCATCTCTGGATGTGTTCTCGTTCGGACATCTTGCTCTGTTTACTCTAACACAGGTAACAACAATATACTAGCAATTTCATCATTACAATTGTGTATTGGCTAGTATTTTCTTCATAAATTTATGCTATATTGATGAGTGTGCAAACAGCTAATATTGAGATTTATGAAAGCTAAGTGTAAGATGTTACCTTCCATTTTACATTATTATAAAGACAAAAAACTGAATTGCTATTCCATTTGATATTATTATATTTGTTTTATGTTATCTTGTTTATTTGTGCTAATATTGTTTTTATATAGCATTTATTCAAATAGACGTTATTGATAAGTTTACAACATTATTTTCAATACATATTTGAATACTTAATGTCAGGTGTTTCCAGGTGAACTGCTGTCCAGTACATATCCCAATCCTTCTAATCCTGACCAGCTCATTGCTCGTTCAGAAGTGGATCGTCGTCAGACTTACATGGCCACATTGGAAACCACATGTGGTGCATCTCATCCAGTGCTACTAGATCTTGTGAGACAGTGTCTTCACAACACTCCAGAGAGAAGGCCATCCAGCCAGGACCTGCTGGCTAGACAACGGGGTGTGAAGTCAGAGGTAGAGGGAACCTATGGAGGAGGAACGATGAGACAACTCGATATTGCCAGTGTCCTGTATGTGAAGGAAATGAAGAATAAAGACAAGCAGATACAAGAACTCAAGGTAATTTCAACACTAACTTAAATAGACACCAAAATAATAATGTTGGCAATACGCTGCGTGGCTTTCTTATATATTTGACAACATTATAATTACAGAAAAGTAGCAGGCTCTAAATAGCAATATTTTCAGAGAACTATTCAATTCTAGAATAACAGATCTGTTTTCTTTTCATTTCTCATGTATTATATGATAGACATCTGAAGAAAAGGCTGCAGCAGACAACACAGAGTTAATAACTGCAATTGAGAGGATGGAAAATGAGATTCGACAATTACGAGTAGATTTACAGAGAGTCGAGCAAGAAAGCAGAGGAAAAGATATAGCCATTGAAGAATTTGAACAAAAGAACAGAGACCAACATATTGCACTGGAGAGACTTGAACGAGAGAAATACGATAAACAAGTAGTGATGGAAAGACTAGAACGAGATAACAGAAACAAACAAATAGAACTGGAGAAATTGGAACAGGAAAATAGAGAATACAAAATAGCAATAACGAGACTTGAAAGTCAGATGAACAACAAGAAACCACAAAATATACAAAGTATGGGATCTCAAGAAGCAACTGCGACAGGAAGACGTAATGAGGTGAATAAAACTAATAAAATACCTAGTAAAATTATTTTGAATGTCTTTCAATATCAGGAATAGTGTGCTAAAGTTGGCAAGGTTAATTAGTTTAGCCCTTTAGACTCCGACTTTCGTAAACATTTAAGGCGTCTTTTAGAATTTGAATTTGACTATTGAATTTCAACTGCAAAGCAACTGCAAAAATCCTCAAGCAAACAGTCAGGCATATAAAGTAGGTAGCTATAGCCTTATAACAAGCAAGTAAGCTTCTAAAAGCCTGAAAATTGACCGGAACAAGTCCATCTTACAGCAGGTTTCATGGAGACTCCGAGGAACTAGCCCAATCTATTGCTCTCGATGTCCGGTAGGAAAAGCACTGCCTGAAAAGCATCTATTGACAGCTAAAACAAAATCGTCAATTAGTGTATAATGTGTTGATAACTAGTTTGTTAATCTCTACAGCCTTGTAAATTTGTTGTTAACTCTAATTATCAAGACAGTTTACAGATTTTGTTATGGTTGTGAATGGACTCTTTTCACCCTGTGAAACTTTATTCATATTCTACCAAAATGCTGAGGGACTCTCTATAGGCTTCATACTTTCTATTCTGAGTGTTTGAAGTCCGTAGGCAACAAAAAAATTTGGGTGCTCAGCATAATGGAAATTCTAAGTATTAAAAGTAAGAATTTTTTACATCAAATTATCAATTACTAAGAGATTGTCATGACATTCAATATTATTTTCAATTGGGCAGGATAATTAACTATCATGTAAACAGTAACCATGGAAACAATGTGACCAAATTACACTTAATAGTATATCTTTACAATGATTGGTTAAAGTATTTGTGCAATACTTATTGGACTGATTGTACTATACTAAGTTAATATTATGTACTTGCAATGTCATTGTAATGTAGACATTCACACGAGAACTAGACTGGAGGCATGGTCATGACATGCCAATGGCTATGAGTGGATACATCCAATCAGTAGAGATAAATGGTACAGTGTGTGTTGGAGGAGGAGTGACTGACAGAGGTGAGGATGACTACATAGTGATGGCCTATAACACACAGTCCTGCCAGTGGCACACTCTACCTCTATGCTGTACCAATGGGTTTGCTATGACTACCATCAACAACAAACTAGTTGTGGTGGGAGGAAGAAATAGAGATCTCTCAGGTAGCAGTGAGCTAGGAGAGTGGCAGCCTGACAGCAACCAGTGGACACACCCCTTCCCTCCTATGTCTACACCTCGCTATGGGCCTTCAACTACTTCATATAAACATTGGCTGGTGGTGGCTGGTGGTAACCATGGAGTTCGTTTACAGACTGTTGAGGTACTTGATGTATCCAACATGCAGTGGTCCACTGGACCATCTACACCAATACCATGGGTAGGGATAAAGTCTACTACAATAGGAGATACCTGGTACCTCATGGGGGGATGGTGTGAGGATGTGACTTGGAGTCCTGATGTCTACAGTGTATCTCTGGAGGCTCTTGTTTCACACTCCTCATCAGACAGTTCCAACATATGGAACAAACTACCTTCACTCAACTGTACAGAATCGTGTCCACTCAACATTGGAGGATCTCTACTGGCAGTCGGTGGTTGGGACATGAAGAGTGAGAAGCCAGTGTCCACTATTCAGCGCTATGTCCCTGAGACTAATACCTGGGTCCAGGCTGGACAACTACCACATGCAGTACGTGACTGCTCCAGTATCATGACATCAGACAAGGTCCATGTTATGGGAGGAGATGATGGAATGAACAAGTCAAAAGAAATTCTGACGTCAGTTGTTGCACTGTGATGATATATTATTCTTATGTCGGATCTCACCACCACATCAATATTATATATTTATAACTTGACAATTTTTAATTATTTTGTGTGAGTGTGTGTTTTTTTTTTGTTCATATTCAATAACAGCTCTAAGTATAATAAAGTGAAATCTATATTCAATTAAACATAAATCAATGACATAACCCTACCTGTATTATGACATTAGACTGCAAGGTCCTGTGATGTGACTTTAGTCAACATAATGCTGAGCAGAATACAGGATATTTATTGTAAATACTAACATGTAAATACTATGCGTTGTAGCTAAATGGTAAAGGTTTTAACAGTTAGCTGGCTATTATTGCTATTTTTTTCTTAATTAGTAAATCATATGGATTGTTGCTTTCATGCTATAGCTATATTCATCCATAATAGTGTCATTTATGGACATGTTATTCTACTTTCAGTCTGGCGTTTCTTATTATCTAATTTATTTCACTATGCCACAACTGAAATTTTCTACATATAAGTAATTTACCTATCCTATGTACAATAGATGTAGAAGAGGTAAATTTCTTTATTTGCATACCACTGCAATCTCAGAAATTCTACCATTACTATCCTTAATCTTATGTTAGTTCAGCTGGCTGAGACCCAGATAGTTTCCAAGTAGGAAATTAAAGCACAAACTTTTTTCTAGAGCAGTACATACATGGAAACTACAGACCACAATTACATACTGAATATAATATACTCTGATCAGCTATAGAACAATGTATAGAATATGGGTTTATGAGTAAATTATTCAACCCTTTACCACAATTAGAGATCCAATTACAAAGTCTCAAACAACCACAAATATAGAATAAACAAAAATTATATGTATATAATTCCAATAACACACTATAATGTATTTTAGGGAAAAAATGGTACATGTGATATAAACACTATAATTATAAAGATTGTCCAAACATGCTAATACAAAGTGAAAAAAAGAAAGAAAGTGCAGAAGTCTCATAATGTGCACTCCATATAAATAGAAAAGCTTAAAGTATAAATAATTACATACCAAAGTGCATCATTGGTGTTTATGCATACTAAAGTGCTGAACAAAATATACGAATTACAAAACAAACAACAGTTTCAAAAGTAAACAAATAAAACACAACATAAAAATGTTTAGAAGATTGAAGAAGTTACTCTAACTTCTTTAAAAAAAATTCATAGTAAGAATGGAGTGGATGGTAAAAATATAAATGTGGCATTTTATCCAATAATACAAAGATAGAAGTGAAAACAAAAAGCCACTTATTTCTGGGTGTGACCTATTCCTGATGGGTGTGGTTTCATTGGTGTCTGGCCTGGTCTGAAGGTCCAGTGTTAATGCTGAGAGAGTTTTGAAATGGCGGCTGATTCTGTCCTAGTACAGTCACCACATCATCCACCTTGTCTAGGGTTTCAAAGAAAGGAATGAGTTCCAGCAGCTCTGTGTCATTAGGGTCATCAAACCATGACGTAACTGGAACCTGAGAATGAAAATTATATTGCTTGTAAAATCCAGTGCATATAACTACATAGATTATCGTGTACTCTAAATTTCAATGTATCATATACACTGATAATCGTCCATTTTAGGTAAGGTATCATCAATCTTACAGCATTGTCCGGGTGGAAAATGTAGGACTGTGGTGAATTGTCAATGATAACAACTTTTCTCAAATCCCTGTCAAGACGACTCAAATCCTGAGGAGGAGGAGGAGGAGGAATAGGAGAGAGGAGGAGAAATAGGAGAGAGGAATTAATAATAAAATGTAAGTGTTAATTGGATATAAGGGTAAAGAAAGCATTAAATACAAGTTCACTGGAAATTTTAGAGGATAATATTATTTGACCCAATCAGAACAAAGAGATTAATCATTCAGAATAATCACTCCCGTAGAAAATAATCTTTGATGAGAAGTTTGACGAACAGCCATACATTTATTATTAATATTCAATCTAGTAATGTGGATACGTAGATATAAGCTACATTGAATAAAGAGAATAGCTAAGTGTCAACTAAAAAAAAAAGAATCTAGTTAATAAACTTAGAAATAAATACAGCTAGTGACTAATGAAGTGTTTTCTTGCTGTGGGATACTGTCAGAGTTAAGCATTACAACAACTCAGTGATACCATGATAGAGAATAGAATAATACCTTCTTGAACCCACCCCTCTCACCTTCACATAGTTGCCTCGATGATAGACACAGTGTTCTCTGAAGAGCCTCCCAGAGAGAGAATGGTTTATATCCAGCAAATCTGACACAGGGTCTGCATACTGTAAAATATCAGGGATATGATAATTCAAGAAAGTAAAAAAAAAGGTCAAGAAAAATAAAGTCTCTTCTCAAGTGCAGAAACTGGATTCTTAACTGTGACTGTTTAAAAGAAAGCAGACACAGAATGAGAGAGATGATAATAAAGTTCAAACTGGTTCTACTAAATAACTAAATTGGTAATAATCACTAAAGCAATCCCACTGTAGATCAATTCCATGCATATAACTATGTGTTTATATTCTCTTAAGTTGAAAAATTAGTAGTATCTAATCTACCTTGTCCATACTAACCTTGCTGAGACTTGCTGTGAATAGAATGCATTCAAACATTTCTTCCATCCTCTTCAAGAACTCATAGAAGTATGGTCTCTTCAGCACGTACACCTGATGTACGACGCCGTCTATTTCCACCGGGACTACGAAGTCTACATTCACCACAGGCTGCAGACAAAAGGGAAGAAACAATATGATAAGAGAAGAAGTAACAAAGTTAAAAAGTAACGTGACAAATGATATATTGAATAGTTATACAATGTCTACAATACTCTAGTTTACCAAATATACTTGCAAAACAAAAAAAATAAATAAATAAAAAAATAAATATAGAAATAAAAGAAATTTTTTTTTTTTTAAACCATAAAAAAAATATTAGAACTAGTGATGTGCTTCAGCACAAATGACGAGCGAGCTGGTCTGCTGAATTTAAATTTGAATGCTAGCTGCTAATAATTATGTTAGTTAAAAATATTTTTTTAGTCTATTGCTATTTTTTAGCAACACACAACACTTTTATACATACTTGTTCACTGGATATACCAGCACAAGACCTGCATTGTAATCTCCTTGTGACTTGACTATTGAACAAACGATTTTCAAGGGGTAAGCAATCAAGTATCCAAAGATGATACCGGAAAGGATTGATAAACTAACAGTTTTCGTTTAAGCTGGTTGCCTTTACAAAGTATGCTGCGTTCAAAATGCTCAATTGTACTAGAGATCTAGTAGATATAGCAGCATTACAATGTATTATCTTAGTGATTTGACTATTGGACTTTCAAGTAAAAACAAATCTGTGATGTAAGGCGTAAGCTGTGACGAACAGCACTTTGACAAAGTTAACTTACCGCAGTCACTAAATAGAATAAATGAACTCGGCTAATTTTGGAATACCTAACAGCGAACCTCTCTCCCATTCTGTGTCCATAGCTCCTTGTCGTTTGTTCTTCTTTTCCTAGCATTATTTCAAAGTCTTTTCTCCTGAATTTCTTGTAGCCTCTGGGGGTGGACAAGCATTGACCTTTTGAACTTTGCCATACAGTAGACGCCATATCATTACAACACAACATAAAAGTAGCTTTATAGGTCAAACCTCAATAACAGCCACTGCACTTTATTTACGTCCTTACAACAACAACTTCTGCATATTCTATGCCATTTGATATATTGAAGTATAGTAAAGCAAAGAAAATGTTACTTAAGTTTAATGCTGAACAAGTCCCTAGTAAAGAGAGACACCAGCACCTCATACAAGTAGTCATGAGTGTTGGATGTGACACTAGTAGACTAGTAATTCACATGACGTGAGATTGCAAACAATAACTACGCCAGTCTGTGACAGCCACCTCCCGGCTCTATGCACTAACTTCCTCTCTAAGTTGTCACTCGTGAATGAATGACACAATAAACACAACAGGCAGTCAGCCAAACTAGTAATAATGAACGCTCCAAACTACACAGGTGCGACTAAACTCAACATATATGATGCTCTCATTGCTGATCTTCGGTGGATATTTAATTAATATATTTTGTTCTAATGAACTGCTTCTCATTAGCTATAGTGTAACTATTGAACATTAGAGCAAGGTTGTCAAGCTTTTCTAACAACTTAGCTAAGCAGCTACAACCACTATCCGTGAAAATTATGTCTTTTTTTCCATTATTATATTTTGTTCTTTTAAGACTTGGAAAAGTTTGTAATCTTCTCATAAAATATGTTGATCAGTGTACAGCTAATGTTTTACTTGTATAAATATTCAATATTACAAGACAACATCCCTTCCACCGTATCTGACCACTACATTTCATTGATCTGTTTCATACTTAATTAAGGGTGCACACATATTGTTACTACAGTATACATCCGTTCTGTAAAGTTAGTACCAATCAGTATGTCTACATACATGCATCCATCCGCCTGGCAAATTTGTAATGGTGCTTAATGTTTATGGCTCACATTTGATGAATATTTCAAATCTTCTGTGCTCATCGGGTGTTATAGCTGTTTATGACAGTAAACCAGACTGTACGCTCAGCAATCAAACAAAAAGACAAATAGCCAGTGTTTTAATGGCAAGTGAGGAGGCTATTAACATACAGATTGTAAAAGTTCAAGCTCAGATGGGTACCAGTGATTGTGGACTGTTTTGCTTAGCATTTGCCACCTCACTTGGTGCAGGTGTTAATCCCACAGAAGAATGCTATATTCAAAGTGACTTTCGTGTTCATTTTTTCAAGTGTCTTGAAAACAGGAAAATTATCCCATTTCCAACGAAAGCAAGAAAGAATAAAGTTGTTATTCTTCATCACTTTACTGTGGAAGTGCACTGCACTTGTAGGCAGCCAGAATACGGTAGAATGATATCATGTGATTATTGTCTAAAATGGTTTCGTATTAAAGCTCCAAAAGCTGCCTGGAATAGAAGGGGTTGTATTTGGTATTGTTTGTCATGTTCACCTCAAATGAAACTTCAATAGCGAGCTAGCTGCATATTCACAATGTCTTGTATCATTATTGTTTTGTTATTTCTCATTTAAATATTAAATTGGCTATCCAATTGTTAAACTCCCACTATAGCAAATTGTAAAGCACTGTACTTGATATAATCTGAATAAAATTCCATTGGTTTGTTTAATATGAGCGTTCAATTCTGCCATTAGATAAAACAATTGCTAAAGTGTCCGAGTTAAGCATTTCAAACTATTATAGAGAACTGTAAGAACTATTAAACAGCTTTTGGCTGAAACTTACAATATAATGTAAGGTTATAGCTTAACCTAAATTAGCAAACGCAAATGGAAGGTAGCTTTATGAAGTGAGAAATTAGGCTTGGTGGGGGGACCCATTTTCCTTCCATAATATACAATCTTAGAAGGACATTTTGCCCTGATGGGGGACATTTTGCCCTGATGGGGGACATTACACACCAGGGCACAATGTCTGGGGGGACACTAGCCCTACAGTGAAATGTCAGGGGACAGTCTATCTACCCTAAGTTACATTGTCCAGCTAGGGGGACATCTCGCTAAGGGGACCTATGACACCACTTCAATAATAGCCGCAAGTCATAAAAACCACGCCCCAACTGTCTATTGAACACGCCCGCTCTCGATTTAGGTAAAGCTTTTTACACCTGGCAGACTACGGCAAGTTGTTGACTGTTCTCGGTCCGAAATCTACTCAAATTAGTTACCAGTCTAAATACGGTCTTCCTATATTCAGTGAACAGGTTCCGTGTCCGAGGTCTCTTCTGTGAGTGGTACCCGATTGGACTCAAAAGGTTAAATGGCTGCTAGGCTTGCCAGGTCTAGAACTTTCGAGGATGACCCACAGCTTCGCTCGTTTTACCTCAACAATGTGACACCGACCGGGAAAACTCTGGGCATAGGTTCTTATGGCTCAGTACTAGAGGTATGTGAAACTAACTGGCATATTGTTCACTGGGTAAATACTTAGCTACAAGCTTTAGACAATGACTAAGAAGATGTATAGTGAACAACTGTATTTTAAAACTATAAACCATAGCTAATTTATCATTTTATTTAGATGTTATAGTTGAAAAGATTAGATAACTTATTAGCAAAGCACTTGGTGTAAAGTGAGAGCCATTAGAATAAGACTGCTTTCATTAAGAGAAAACAATACTTAATTTAACCTGCTGTTCAACATTAAGCCTTAGCCTTAAGAAAACTACAGTTTACAAATTTATTATTGAATGTATTTTACTATTTTCGATGTGCTCGCGATAACTTTAATTGAGTTACTAACTCCCAAATCATAAAGAATGCTGAACAACAACTCCAATTGTTATGACATTCTTTGTGAAACTAAATATATATGAGATAGTTGAGCGAGCCAAAATGGAGTTGAAATAGAAAGCAGATTAGTACATAATCAAGATAATTACATTTATTTATGCATGTTAAATATACAAATGTGCGAAATATAATATTGCCTGTGTTTATTCATGTATAGATCAAATATGAGGAAACTCTCTGTGCTGCTAAACAAATGCATGAATTATTACTGCAAGCTGACAATGAAGGGGTTCAAGACATTATTGGAAAGTATCGGCAGGAATGTCAACTCATGGCAGGTCTCCGACATCCTAACATAACACAGTTCCTTGGTCTGTGTAACCTGGAAGGTTCCCAAATCCCTCTTCTTGTGATGGAGAGACTAGAAATGAGTGTTGACGACTTGCTGGAGTGTTCTCCTAATATTCCTTTAGCAGTTAAAGTATCCATTCTCACTGACACTAGCAGTGGACTAGTGTATTTGCATGGCCGAGCTCCTCCAATAGTACATAGAGACCTAACAGCTAGGAATGTCCTCCTAACTTCATCTCTGTGTGCCAAAATCACAGACTTGGGCAATTCTCGCATGGTGAACTTTAGACCAGGTCAGCTAGCACAGACTCTGACAAAGACTCCAGGGACCACTGTGTACATGCCACCAGAGGCTCTCAGCGAGACCCACAGATATGGACCATCTCTAGATGTGTTCTCATTCGGACATCTTGCTCTGTTTACTCTAACACAGGTAACAACAATATACTAACAACTTAATCATTACAATTGTGTATTGGCTAGTATTTTCTTCGTAAACTTATGTGATATTGATGAGTTTGCAATTAGCTAATATTGATATTTATGAAAGCAAAGTGTAAGATGGTACCTCTCATTTTACATTATATAAAGATATAAAAAAACTAAATTGCTATTCCATTTGATATTGTTATATATTTTTTTATGTTATCTTTTTTATTTGTACTATTATTGATTTTATATACAGAGTTAATGACTGCAATTGAGAGGATGGAAAACGAGATTGGACAATTACGAGCAGATTTACAGAGAGTCGAGCAAGAAAGCAGAGAAAAAGATATAACCATTGAAGAATTGGAACAAGAGAACAGAGACCAACATATTGCACTGGAGAGACTTGAACAAGAGAAATATGATAAACAAGTAGTAATGGAAAGACTAGAACGAGATAACAGAAACAAACAAATAGAACTGAAGAAATTGGAACAGGAAAATAGAGAATACAAAATAGCAATAACGAGACTTGAAAGTGAAATCAACAACCAGAAACCACAAAATATACAAAGTATGGGATCTCAAGAAGCAACTGCGACAGGAAGACGTAATGAGGTGAATAAAACTAATAAAATACCCAGTAAAATAATTTTGAATGTCTATCAATATCAGGAATAGTGTGCTAAAGTTGGCAAGATTAATAGTAATAAAATTATATAAACATTGTTACAGTAATACTAATAAATGTAATAGTAATAATAATAATAAACAGTAAAGTGACAATAATTTGCAATTAGTTTAGCCCTATCTACTCCGACTTTCTTCTACATTTCAGGCATCTTTTAGAATTTGAATTTGACTTTTGAATTTCAACTACAAAGCAACTGCCAATATCCACAAGCAAACAGTCAGGCATATAAAGTAGGTAGCTATAGCCTTATAACAAGCAAGTAAGCTTCTAAAAGCCTGAAAATTTACCGGAACAAGTCCATCGTATAGCAGGTTTCATGGAGACTCCGAGGAACTAGCCCAATCTATTGCTCTCGATGTCCAGTAGAAAAAACACTGCCTGAAAAGCATCTATTGACAGCTAAAACAAACACGTCAATTAGTGTATAATGTGTTGATAACTAGTTTGTTAACCTCTAAAGCCTTGTAAATTTTTTGTTAACTCTAATCATCAAGACAGTGTACAGATTTTGTTATGGTTGTAAATGGACTCTTTTCACCCTGTGAAACTTTATCCATATTCTTCCAAAATGCTGAGGGACTCACTATAGGCTTCATACTTTCTATTCTGAGTGTTTGAAGTCCGTAGGCAACAAAAAATTTGGGCGCTCAGCATAATGGAAATTCTAAGTATTAAAAGTAAGAATTTTTACATCACAATATCGATTACTAAAAGGTTGTCGTGACATTCAATATTATTTTCAATTGGGAAGGATAATTAATTATCATGTAAACAGTAACCATGGCAACAATGTGACCAAATTACACTTAATAGTATATCTTTACAATGATTAGTTAAAGTATTCGTACAATACTTATTTGACTGATTGTACTATACTAAGTTAATATGTACTTGCAATGTCATTGTAATATAGACATTCACACGAGAACTAGACTGGAGGCGTGGTCCTGACATGCCAGTGGCGATAAGTGAGTACATCCAATCAGTAGAGATAAATGATACAGTGTATGTTGGAGGAGGATACACTGACAGAGATGAGGATTCCCACATAGTGATGGCCTACAACAGACAGTCCTGCCAGTGGCACACTCTACCTCCATACAGTACCTGGGAGTTTGCTATGACTACCATCAACAACAAACTAGTTGTGGTGGGAGGAAGCAATAGAGAGGACTCTGATAGCAGTGAGCTAGGAGAGTGGCAGCCTGACAGCAACCAGTGGACATGCCCCTTCCCTCCTATGTCTACACCTCGCTATGGGCCTTCAGCTACTTCATATAAACATTGGCTTGTGGTGGCTGGTGGTTACCATGGAGTTTGTTTACAAACTGTTGAGGTACTTGATGTATCCAACATGCAGTGGTCCACTGGACCATCTACACCAATACCATGGAGGAGCATGAAGTCTACTACACTAGGAGATACCTGGTACCTCATGGGGGGAGTGTGTGAGAATTTGGGTTGGAGTCCTGATGTCTACAGTGTTTCTCTGGAGGCTCTTGTTTCACACTCCTCATCAGACAGTTCCAACATATGGAACAAACTATCTTCACTCAACTGTATCTGGTCCTGTCCACTCAACATTGGAGGATCTCTACTGGCAGTCGGTGGTGAGGACATGACGAGTGAGATGCCAGTGTCCACCATCCAGCGCTATGTCCCTGAGACTAATACCTGGGTCCAAGCTGGACAACTACCACATGCAGTACATGGCTGTACCTGTATCATGACATCAGACAAGTTCCATGTTATGGGAGGATATGATGGAATGAACAAGTCAAATGAAATTCTAACATCAATTGTTGCACTTTGATGATATTATTCTTGTGTCGGATCTCACCACCACATCAATATTATATAATTCAACTATATACCTTGAGCTATATATCACAATTCTTAATTTTTTTTGTTTGTGTTCGTGTTTTTTGTTCATATTCAATAACAGCTCTAAAAAATTTTCAGTATAATAAAGTGAAATCTATATTCAATTAAACATAATTCAAATGATATGACATAACCCTACATGTATTATGACATTAGACTGCAATAATTTATTGGCAGTCTAACATGTATATATATACTATGGGTTGTAGCTAAATGGTAAGGTTTTAACAGTCAGCTGGCTATTATTGCTATTTTTTTTATTAATTAGTAAATCATATGGATTGTTGCTTTCATGCTATAGTTATATTCATCCATAATAGTGTCATTTATGGACATTATATTCTATTCAGTCTGGCATTTCATTTCTTACTATCTCTAATTTATTTCACTATGCCACAAATGAAATTTCCTACATATGAAAATTGTACCTGTCATATGTACAATAGGTGTAGATGAGGTAAATTTCTTTATTTGCATACCTCTGCAATCTCAGAAATTCTACCATTATTATCCTTAATCTTATGTTAGTTTAGCTGGCTGACCCAGGGATTTTCATAGTAGGAAATTAAAGCACAAACTTTATTCTAGAGCAGTACATACATGAATACATACTCAGATCAGCTATAGAACAATGTATAGAATATGGGCTTATGAGTAATTATTCAACACTTTACCACAATTAGAGATCTCATTACAAAGTCTCAAACAACCACAACTAATATACAATAAACCAAAATTATATGCATATAATTCCAATAACACACTATAATGTATTTTAGAAAAAAAAATGTTACCTGTAATATAAAAACTATAATTATAAAGATTGTCCAAACATGCTAATACAAAGTGAAAAAAAAGAAGAAAGTGCAGAAGTCTCATAATGTGCACTCCATATAAATAGAATGGCTTAAAGTAAAAGTATCAATAAATAATTACATACCAAAGTGCATCATTGGTGTTTATGCATACTACAGTGCTGAACAAAAGATACAATTAAAAACAAACAACAATTTAAAAAGTAAACAAAAAAACAAATAAAACACAATATAAAAATGTTTAGAAGATTGAAGAAGTTGCCCTAACTTCTTTAAAAAAAATTTCATAGTAAGAATGGAGTGGATGGTAAAAATTTATAAATGTGGCATTTTATCCAATAATACAAAGATAGAAGTGAAAACAAAAAGCCACTTATTTCTGGGTGTGACCTATTCCTGATGGGTGTGGTTTCATTGGTGTCTGGCCTGGTCTGAAGGTCCAGTGTTAATGCTGAGAGAGTTTTGAAATGGCGGCTGATTCTGTCCTAGTACAGTCACCACATCATCCACCTTGTCTAGGGCTTCAAAGAAAGGAATGAGTTCCAGCAGCTCTGTGTCATTAGGGTCATCAAACCAAGACGTAACTGTAACCTGAGAAAGAAAATTATATTACTTGTAAAACCCAGTGCATATAACTACATAGATCATCATGTACTCTAAATTTCAATGTATCATAATATACACTGATAATCATCCATTTTAGGTAAGGTATCTTCAATCTTACAGCATTGTCCGGGTGGAAAATGTAGGACTGTGGTGAATTGTCAATGATAACAACTTTTCTCAAATCCCTGCCAAGACGACTCAAATCCTGAGGAGGAGGAGGAGGAGGAATAGGAGAGAGGAGGAGGAATAGGAGAGAGGAGGAGGAGGAATAGGAGAGAGGAATTAATAAAAGTTAAATGTAAGTGTTAATTGGATATAAGGGCAAAGAAAGCATTAAATACAAGTTCACTGGAAATTTTAGAGGAAAACATTAATTGACCCAATCAGAACAAAGAAATTAATCATTCAGAATAATCACTCCCGTAGAAAATAATATCTTTGATGAGAAGTTTGACTAACAGCCATACATTTATAATTAATATTCAATCTAGTAATGTAGATATAATTGAATAAAGAGAATAAGTGTCAACTAAAAAAAGAATCTAATTACTAAACTTAGAAATAAATACAGCTAATGACTAATGAAGTGTTTTCTTGCTGTGGGATTCTGTCAGAGTTAAGCATTACAACAACTGATACAATGATAGAGAATAGAATAATACCTTCTTGACCCCACCTCTCTCACCTTCACATAGTTGCCTTGGTGATAGACACAGTGTTCTCTGAAGAGCCTCCCAGAGAGAGAATGATGTGTATCCAGCAAATCTGACACAGGGTCTGCATACTGTAAAATATCAGGGATATGATAATTCAAGAAGAGGTCAAAAAAATAAAGTCACTTCTCAAGTGCAGGAACTGGATTCTTAACTGTGACTGTTTAAAAGGAGGCAGACAGAGAATGAGAGAGATGATAATAAAGTTCAAACTGGTTCTACTAAATAACTAAATTGGTAATAATCACTAAAGCAATACCACTGTTGATCAATTCCATGCATATAATTATGTGTTTATTCTCTTAAGTTGAGGAAGTAGTAATAGTTGAGTAATAGCAAAACAAAAGCTTTGAAAAGTGAAATTATGCTATCATAATTACTAAGTTGGTTGAGTTCCAGCACTGATGGTAGTAAAAATTTAAAATAGGATTAATTGAACTCAAGTCAATTCACCTTGTCCATACTAACCTTGCTGAGACTTGCTGTGAATAGAATGCATTCAAACATTTCTCCCATCCTCTTCAAGAACTCATCGCAGTACGGTCTCTTCAGCACGTATACCTGATGTACAACGCCGTCTATTTCCACCGGGACTACGAAGTCTGCATTCACCACAGGCTGCAGACAAAGGAAGAAACAATATGATAAGAGAAGAAGTAACAAAGTTAAAAAGTAACGTGACAAATGATATATTGAATAGTAATACAATGTCTACAATACTCTAGTGTACCAAATATACTTGCAAAACGAAAAATAAAAAAATAAAAAAATAAAATACACATATAAAAGAAATAATTTTTTTTTAAACCATAAAAAGGATATTAGAACTAGTGATGTGCTTCAGCACAAATGACGAACGAGCTGGTCTGCTGAATTGAAATTTGAATGCTAGCTGCTAATAATTATGTTAGTTTAAACTATTTTTTAGCAACACACAACACTTTTATACATACTTGTTCACTGGATATACCAGCACAAGACCTGCATTGTACTCTCTATGTGACTTGATTATTGAAGAAAGGTTTTCAAGGAGTAAGCAATCAAGTATCCAAAGATGATACGGGTAAGGATTGATAAACTAACAGTTTTCGTTTAAGCTGGTTGCCTTTACAAAGTACGCTGCGTACAAAATGCTCAATTGTACTAGAGATCTAGTAGATATAGCATTACAATGTATTATCTTAGTGATTTGACTATTGGACTTTCAAGTAAAAACAAATCTGTGACGTAAGGCGTAAGCTGTGACGAACAGAACTTTGACAAAGTTAACTTACCGCAGCCACTAAATAGACCTAACAGCGAACCTCTCTCCCATTCTGTGTCCATAGCTCTTTGTCGTTTGTTCTTCTTTTCCTAGCATTATTTCTAAGTCTTTTCTCCTGAATTTCTTGTAGCCTCTGGGGGTGGACAAGCATTGACCTTTTGAACTTTGCCATATATATAGTACTTATTACACGAGTCAGAGTGTGATATGGCGAAATATTTCATGAGCAGGCTAATTTATTTTCATGAGCCAGAGGCGAGTGAAAATAAAGCCTGAAAGTGAAATATCTTGCCATACCACTCTGACAAGTGTAATAAGTGGTTTATTCCACACTAGATATCTTCACTACTGTAGTTAATACTAGAAGGAAGCCTAACTCACAGCATAAGCTACCCACACTCCCAGCTGACATTTTAGCAGCTGCTCTAACCCTGTTGAATAGGCTACACAGGAGGAAGGTAGCCATAAAAACCAAGAAAATTGACAAGTTTGGCTGATTACTATAACTAGGTAATGAGCTTACAGCTTGAAATAGAGTTATTTCTCAGGTTATGTACCTAAAGGTATCATTGTGAAGATATCTAGGGTGGAATAAATAAATAAATAAATATTATACACACATATATATATGTGTGTGTGTTTGTGTGTGTGTGTGTGTGTATACCAAAATCTCAATTGAGACTCGTGAGAGTCTTGCTTCTCTCATCTCACTTCTGTCCCACAATTATTGTTATATTAAATTGAATGATGTTAAATTGTATGCATTAACTAGAGAAGTGGCACGGGACACATTAGCATTAGGATGGCAGAGCTAAAAGAAGTATTGAAAAACTTGAGGAGGATGAGAAAGCTCTGTAACGATGTTCCTAGCCAGTACAACTAAGTTACAAACACACACACACACACACACACACACACACACACACATAGGGCAACCTGTTGTGCTCCAGCACTCACAACATGAGCCCATAAGGGAATTCACACCCGATTAATCATGTGATCCATTTAATGATATTCACGTTGTAAAAGTCCCACATGATACTCATTACAATGTGGCACATATACTTATGATTGAGATCAAAATAAGAAAAAAATTAAATAGCTTCAAACGAGTTTTGGAAATGCACAAGTTAATTATTGCTATAGGCTTGAGATGCTTTACAGATAAAAAATTTCAACCGGAATGTTAAAAGCTCATTACTTTTTATTACAAATATACTTATTGCAAATAACATCATTTTAAAAAACTCAGACAATGAGACAATAGTGGCTTTTATCAGTAGCACGTGCGTTTAGTAAAAAAAAAAAAGTCCTAAAAAAATAAATTTAAAAAAAATTAAAATTAAAAATTAAAAAAATTAAAATAAAAATAAAAATTACAGAAATAAAGTTATATTCATCTTGTGCCTCCCCTGTAAGTGTGTGTAGTGACCACACGAGTCTTGGCACTCCTAAAGCTTCCCTCCTCATGGCCATTTGGTTGTGGGATACAGACTGAGGCTTCTCTGACCAACTACTAGTGGATTACTCACTTGTGGGAGGACAGTGACAATGAAAAGGGGTGTGTCACTAATTTCATTGTTGCATTCATGAGTGAGTGTGTGTGTGTGTGTGTGTACTAATTCTAGCTAAGGTGACTATAATGCAATTACTTGAATCACTGTCTCAGAGTATCTATCTCACATCACATACAAACTGAGGGCAAGAAAAAAAACCAACAAAAAAACAAAACAAAAAAACAGCAAAAAACAAACAAGCAACTAAACAAAACAACAACAACAACAACAACAATAAACAATAAACAACAGCTCATCCTACAGCCAACATAAAGTAGCTCACTCCATATTATGTACCTTGAAGGAGCTGTGCACTAGAGTCTCGTCCAGATCTATGATGATACATTTCCTGTCTTCATCACCTGGCTTCCTGGGAGGAAGGAGGGACTTGTCATGCTCCACATCCTGTAAACAAATAATCAACAACAACAACAAACAACAAACAACAAACAACAACAACTTATTTATATATCTTTAATAAGCCTATTTTTTATAATGCTTACTCTTCAGGTGAACTGAGCCTACTTGATAAAATATCAGCTTACTCCAATCAAAGCTGCTGTTGGACACAGAGGTGTAATATTTCAAGGAATGCCCACTCAGCATTCCTTTATGATAACTAGGACTTGTGATAGGGCACAGCACACACAAACATACATTCATGCCACCCACAAAGTCAGACGATAGTTTAATTAGGTAAAGCCCAGACACACTAAATTTAATTAATGTATGCATAATATCTGTGAAATACTAGTGAAACAATTATAAGGTTTGGTTCCAGAAGTAGAATGAATGAATGAATAACAACACAAAAGCCAACTATTTGATACAATTAAAAAATATTATGCCTTAAACGACACTCGGACGATATACTCCATTGCAAATTAAAGTTATGCTTATAACTGCGGCGTTTATTGTGTGCAACATAAAACCTTTTAATAAATTATAATATTAATACATGCCCAATTTCAATGTGTTATAGACTCTGACCTCTTGTGGGAGTGGCACCTCATTCTGGAAGGTGGTGGATGCAATGGGCGGGTCATCTTTCTTGAAACATGAGAACAGCCAACTGCACACGCACCATGTCTGACCGTACTTCTCCGGCTTCTTCTGTCTGGCCATACCTCTTGCACATCCTGACACAGCCCCATTAGAGGCGCTAGCATTGACGGTACCTAGGATTGTAAAAACATTGAATATAATAATTAGTGAAGTACGTAGAAAAAATAAAAATAAAAAAATAAATAAAAAATTAAATTAAAAATTAAATAAAATTAAAAATTAAAAAAAGAGTAAACTTTCTTTTTTCAAGGGATCCAAGTATACGTACTTAGGCTACACTATGACATAGAAATTGATATGGAATTGACACAAACAAGGGTCAGAGATCCAAGGATAGTGCAATTCCTGAACGAAAGGATGCAACCAATTGCTACATGGCTCTGGGCTATAGCAAACGCACATAAACTGATGTTGATTGGACGTTTCACTTATTCACCTCCCCAGGAGGTGAGTATGAAGTGTATTCACCTCAAATTGAGCAATCTGATTGGACAGGTTTGAACGTAAGGTGGTACAAAAAAAATTAAATTATTTCATATTATGTATAATGCATTGTATTATGTATAATTATGTATAATGCATTCCTAAACTCATGAATGAGTTTAGGAATCTGGCAGACAGACAAAATGTCATGCCACAGAAGGACAAATAAAGAGACTTCTACTACCAGAGGCCATACATGTACCATGACATAGTAGCTGTGCTAACACACACTTCTGTCACTCAATGCAACCAAAAGTCATGAAATGTAAAAAGAACACCACCTCTTCGTACAGGTCTTACTTAGGTGTTAATAGCTGTTACACCATCATCCAATTCAACTGAATTACCACCACTTCATAAATTACTAGTGAAAGTGTTAATAGGAATCTGGCATACAAGTACAATAACGACTAAACTGAGTAGCACGACATACTATTCTGGGCAGCTTATTGAAGGTCTTGTCATTACAATGATATTCTATGTACTATCACTATGGGTAGTCCACAAGAATTCAACCAGCAACTACAACCCTTTACCTAATACCTTTCTTCCTCGATTAGATTAGCCGATACCAAGTCAAAGTAAACAGCAATAATAAAATAAGAAAGAAAAAAAAAGAAAAGAGAAAAAAAATAAATAAAGATAAAAAAATAAAATAAAAAAAAATAAAAAAAGGAAATAAAAAAAACTTGGAAAAAGTACAGTGCTTGTTCTCAAACACTATGCCATGGGTACACTTTCATTTTCTTTCTGTCTGTCATGTTATTGCAAATCATTTGATTGTAACTGACCAATACATTGTAAATGTAATCAAATAAAGAAGTTCCAAGCACGGCATAATGTGATGCCACTCCCACATGTGTTTCATCGCAACATAATGAAGCGGTTAACGAGGTGCGACTTCAGCAGTGACGTTATGTCTCGCTCTCTGCTGGGGAGTTGGCGTAACAGAGGTTAATAAGGTCATGAACACTGGAAGTGTGACTACACCAACCAATGTCAGCCATCTTGAAGAACCTGTGCATGCTTAGACTTAAAAATAAAAAAATTAAAATAAATGCATTTTTTTGTGCTTCATTACGTCTTCATTGCTAGGGCAAATTTTTGTTTATTTTTTGTTTTGTTTTGTGTGTGTAAACTGCAATGGTGCATGCTCCCTAAAATCTTATTCCCATAGCTATCCAATCCATTACTGCAGTTAACTTGAAGTGAAGTTCACCCATATCATTACAACACGACATAAAAGTAGCTTTATAGGTCAAACCTCAATAACAGCCACTGCACTTTATTTACGTCCTTACAACAACAACTTCTGCTTATTCTATGCCATTTGATATATTGAAGTATAGTAAAGCAAAGAAAATGTTACTTAAGTTTAATGCTGAACAAGTCCGTAGTAAAGAGAGACACCAGCACCTCATACAAGTAGTCATGAGTGTTGGATGTGACACTAGTAGACTAGTAATTCACATGACGTGAGATTGCAAACAATAACTACGCCAGTCTGTGACAGCCACCTCCCGGCTCTATGCACTAACTTCCTCTCTAAGTTGTCACTCGTGAATGAATGACACAATAAACACAACAGGCAGTCAGCCAAACTAGTAATAATGAACGCTCCAAACTACACAGGTGCGACTAAACTCAACATATATGATGCTCTCATTGCTGATCTTCGGTGGATATTTAATTAATATATTTTGTTCTAATGAACTGCTTCTCATTAGCTATAGTGTAACTATTGAACATTAGAGCAAGGTTGTTAAGCTTTTCTAACAACTTAGCTAAGCAGCTACAACCACTATCCGAAATTTATGTCTTTTTTTCCATTATTATATTTTGTTCTTTTAAGACTTGGAAAAGTTTGTAATCTTCTCATAAAATATGTTGATCAGTGTACAGCTAATGTTTTACTTGTATAAATATTCAATATTACAACACAACATCCCTTCCACCGTATCTGACCACTACATTTCATTGCTCTGTTTCATACCTAATTAAAGGTGCACACATATTGTTACTACAGTATACATCCATTCTGTAAAGTTAGTACCAACCAGTATGTCTACATACATGCATCCATCCGCCTGGCAAATTTGTAATGGTGCTTAATGTTTATGGCTCACATTGGATGACTATTTTTTTAAATCTTCTGTGCTCATCGGGTGTTGTAGCTGTTTATGACAGTAAACCAGACTGTACGCTCAGCAATCAAACAAAAAAGACAAATAGCCAGTGTTTTAATGGCAAATGAGGAGGCTATTAACATACAGATTGTAAAAGTTCAAGCTCAGATGGGTACCAGTGATTGTGGACTGTTTGGCTTAGCATTTGCCACCTCACTTTGTGCAGGTATTAATCCCACAGAAGAATGCTATATTCAAAGTGACTTTCGTGTTCATTTTTTCAAGTGTCTTGAAAACAGGAAAATTATCCCATTTCCAACGAAAGCAAGAAAGAATAAAGTTGTTATTCTTCATCACTTTACTGTGGAAGTGCACTGCACTTGTAGGCAGCCAGAATACGGTAGAATGATATCATGTGATTATTGTCTAAAATGGTTTCGTATTAAAGCTCCAAAAGCTGCCTGGAATAGAAGGGGTTGTATTTGGTATTGTTTGTCATGTTCACCTCAAATGAAACTTAAATTGCGAGCTAGCTGCATATTCACAATGTCATGTATTATTATTGTTTTGTTATTTCTCATTTAAATATTAAATTGGCTATCCAATATTGTTAAACTCCCACTATAGCAAATTGTAAAGCACTGTACTTGATATAATCTGAATAAAATTCCATTGGTTTGTTTAATATGAGCGTTCAATTCTGCTATTAGATAAAACTACAGTTTACAAATTATTGAATGTATTTTACTATTTTCGATGTGCTCGCGATTACTTTAATTGAGTTACTAACTCCCAAATCATAAAGAATGCTGAACAACAACTCCAATCATTATGACATTCTTTTTGAAACTAAATATATATGAGATAGTTGAGCGAGCCAAAATGGAGTTGAAATAGAAAGCAGATTAGTACATAATCAAGATAATTACATTTATTTATGCATGTTAAATATACAAATGTGCGAAATACATTATTGCCTGTGTTTATTCATGTATAGATCAAATATGAGGAAACTCTCTGTGCTGCTAAACAAATGCATGAGTTATTACTGCAAGCTGGCAATGAAGGAGTTCAAGACATTATTGGAAAGTATCGACAGGAATGTCAACTCATGGCAGGTCTCCGACATCCTAACATAACACAGTTCCTTGGTCTGTGTTTCCTGGAAGGTTCCCAAATCCCTCTTCTTGTGATGGAGAGACTAGAAATGAGTGTTGACGACCTGCTGGAGTGTTCTCCTAATATTCCTTTAGCAGTTAAAGTATCCATTCTCAATGACACTAGCAGTGGACTAGTGTATTTGCATGGCCGAGCTCCTCCAATAGTACATAGAGACCTAACAGCTAGGAATGTCCTCCTAACTTCATCTCTGTGTGCCAAAATCACAGACTTGGGCAATTCTCGCATGGTGAACTTTAGACCAGGTCAGCTAGCACAGACTCTGACTAAGACTCCAGGGACCACTGTGTACATGCCACCAGAGGCTCTCAGCGAGACCCACAGATATGGACCATCTCTAGATGTGTTCTCATTCCGACATCTTGCTCTGTTTACTCTAACACAGGTAACAACAATATACTAACAACTTAATCATTACAATTGTGTATTGGCTAGTATTTTCTTCGTAAACTTATGTGATATTGATGAGTTTGCAAATTAGCTAATATTGAAGTTTATGAAAGCTAAGTGTAAGATGGTACCTCTCATTTTACATTATATAAAGATATAAAATACTAAATTGCTATTCCATTTGATATATTTTTTTTTATGTTATCTTTTTTATTTGTACTATTATTGTTTTTATATAGCATTTATTCAAATAGTCTTTATTGATAAGTTTACAACATTATTTTCATTACATATTATTGAATACTTAATGTCAGGTGTTTCCAGGTTACCTGCTGTCCAGTACATATCCCAATCCTTCTAATCCTGACCAGCTCATTGCTCGTTCAGAAGTGGATCGTCGTCAGACTTACATGGCCACATTGGAAACCACATGTGGTGCATCTCATCCAGTGCTACTTGATCTTGTGAGACAGTGTCTTCACAACACTCCAGAGAGAAGGCCATCCAGCTAGGACCTGCTGGCTAGACTACGGGGTGTGAAGTCAGAGGTAGAGGGAATCTACGGAGGAGGAACGATGAGACAACTCAATATTGCCAGTGTCCTGTATGTGAAGGAAATGAAGAATAAAGACAAGCAGATACAAGAACTCAAGGTCACTACTAGACTATCTTAAATAGACACCAAGTAATAATGTTGGCAATACGCTACATGACTTTCTTATATATACATTTGACAACATTGTAATGACAGAAAAGTAGCAGGCTCTAACTAGCAATATTTTCAGAGAACTATTCAGTTCTAGAATAACAGATCTGTTCTCTCTTGAATTCTCATGTATTATATGATAGACATCTGAAGAAAAGGCTGCAGCAGACAACACAGAGTTAATGACTGCAATTGAGAGGATGGAAAATGAGATTCGACAATTACAAGCAGATTTACAGAGAGTCGAGCAAGAAAGCAGAGAAAAAGGTATAACCATTGAAGAATTGGAACAAGAGAACAGAGACCAACACATTGCACTGGAGAGACTTGAACGAGAGAAATATGATAAACAAGTAGTGATGGAAAGACTAGAACGAGATAACAGAAACAAACAAATAGAACTGGAGAAATTGGAACAGGAAAATAGAGAATACAAAATAGCAATAACAAGACTAGAAAGTCAGATGAACAACAAGAAACCACAAAATATAGAAAGTATGGGATCTCAAGAAGCAACTGCGACAGGAAGACGTAAAGAGGTGAACAAAACTATTAAAATACCCAGTAAAATAATTTTGAATGTCTTTCAATATCAGGAATAGTGTGCTAAAGTTGGCAAGGTTAATAGTAATTGTAATAAAAAAAACAGTAATAACTATAATACGTATTACAGTAATAACAATAAATTTAATAGTAATAATAATAATAAACAAAAAAAAATGATAATAATCTGCAATTAGTTTAGCCCTTTCGACTCCGACTTTCGTAAACATTTCAGGCACCTTTTAGTGCAAACAGCCAGGCATATAAAGTAGGTAGCTAAAGCAAGTAAGCTTCTAAAAGCCTGAAAATTGACCGGAACAAGTCTATCTTATAGCAGGTTTCTTGGAGACTCCGAGGAACTAGCCCAATCTATTACATCAAATAATAATAATAGGATAATAAACTATCATGTAAACAGTAACCATGGAAACAATTTGACCAAATTACACTTAGTAGTATATCTTTACAATGATTGGTTAAAGTATTCGTACAATACTTATTTGACTGATTGTACTAAACTAAGTTATTATGTACTTGCAATGTCATTGTAATATAGACATTCCCACGAGAACTAGACTGGAGGTGTGGTCCTGACATGCCAATGGCTATGAGTGTCTACATCCAATCAGTAGAGATAAATGATACAGTGTATGTTGGAGGAGGAGGGACTGACAGAGATGAGGATGACTACATAGTGATGGCCTACAACACGCAGTCCTGCCAGTGGCACACTCTACCTCCATACAGTACCAGGTGGTTTGCTATGACTACCATCAACAACAAACTCGTTGTGGTGGGAGGAATAAATAGAGATTACTCTGATAGCAGTGAACTAAGAGAGTGGCAGTCTGACAGCAACCAGTGGACACGCCCCTTCCCTCCTATGCCTACACCTCGCCATAGGCCTTCAGCTACTTCATATAAACATTGGCTGGTGGTGGCTGGTGGTCACCAAGGAGACAGTTTACAAACTGTTGAGATACTTGATGTATCCAACATGCAGTGGTCCACTGGACCATCTACACCAACACTATGGATGGAGATGAAGTCTACTACAATAGGAAATACTTGGTACCTCATGGGGGGAGCGTGTCAGGATGTGAGTTGGTGGAGTCCTGATGTCTACAGTGTATCTCTGGAGGCTCTTGTTTCACACTCCTCATCGGCGGACAGTTCCAACATATGGAACAAACTATCTTCACTCAACTGTACACGATCCTGTCCGCTCAACATTGGAGGATCTCTACTGGCAGTCGGTGGTTTGGACATGAAGAGTAGGGAGCCAGTGTCCACCATCCAGCGCTATGTCCCTGAGACTAATACCTGGGTCCAGGCTGGACAACTACCACATGCAGTATGTAACTGTACCTGTATCATGACATCAGACAAGTTCCATGTTGTGGGAGGATATGATGGAATGAACAAGTCAAAAGAAATTCTGACGTCAATTGTTGCACTTTGATGATATTATTCTTGAGTCGGATCTCACCACCGCATCAGTATTATATATTACAATTATATACCTTGAGCTATATAGCTAGCTATCACAATTCTTTTTTTTGTGTGTGTGTGTTTTTTTTTGTTCATATTCAATAACAGCTCTAAAAAAATTTCAGTATATAAATCGAAATCTTATTAATTAAACAAAAATCAAAAGATGTGATATAACCCTACTTGTATTATGACGTTAGACAAGGTCCTGTGATGTGACTTTAGTCAACATTATGAGAGCAGAATAAAGGATGATATACTATGGGTTGTAGCTAAAATGGTAAGGTTTTAACAGTTAGCTGGCTAATTGCTATTTTTTACTTAATTAGTAAATCATATGGATTATTCATCCGTAATAGTGTCACTTTTCTACTTTCAGTCTAGCTTTTCATTTCTTACTATCTAATTTATTTCACTATATGTCACAAATGAAATTCCTACATATGAGAAATTTACCTATCCTATGTACAATAGGTGTAGAAGAGGTAAATTTCCTTTTTTGCATACCACTGCAATCTCAGAAATTCTACCATTATTATCCTTAATCTTATGTTAGTTCAGCTGGCTGACCCAGGTAGTTTCCAAGTAGGAAATTAACGCACAAACTTTATTCTAGAGCAGTACATACATATCTGCAGATCAGCTATAGAACAATGTATAGAATATGGGCTTATGAGTAATTATTATACCCTTTACAATTAGAGAACCCATTGCAAGTCTCAAACAACCACAAATATGAATAAACAAAAATTATATGCATATAATTCCAATAACACACTATAATGTATTTTAGAAAAAATAATGTTACCTGTGATATAAAAACTATAATATTATAAAGATTGTCCAAACATGCTAATACAAAGTGAAAAGAAGAAAGTGCAGAAGTCTCATAATGTGCACTCCATATAAATAGAATGGCTTAATGTATAAATAATTACATACCAAAGTGCATCATTGGTGTTTATGCATACTAAAGTGCTGAACAAAAGATACAATTAAAAACAAACAACAATTTAAAAAGTAAACAAAAAAACAAATAAAACACAACATAAAAATGTTTAGAAGATTGAAGAAGTTGCTCTAACTTCTTTAAAAAAAATTTCATAGTAAGAATGGAGTGGATGGTAAAAAATATAAATGTGGCATTTTATCCTATAATACAAAGATAGAAGTGAAAACAAAAAGCCACTTATTTCTGGGTGTGACCTATTCCTGATGGGTGTGGTTTCATTGGTGTCTGGCCTGGTCTGAAGGTCCAGTGTTAATGCTGAGAGAGTTTTGAAATGGCGGCTGATTCTGTCCTAGTACAGTCACCACATCATCCACCTTGTCTAGGGCTTCAAAGAAAGGAATGAGTTCTAGCAGCTCTGTGTCATTAGGGTCATCAAACCATGACGTAACTGGAACCTGAGAATGAAAATTATATTACTTGTAAAACCCAGTGCATATAACTACATAGATTATCGTGTACTCTAAATTTCAATGTATCATATACACTGATAATCATCCATTTTAGGTAAGGTATCATATACACTGATAATCATCCATTTTAGGTAAGGAATCATCAAACTCACAGCATTGTCCGGGTGGAAAATGTAGGACTGTGGTGAATTGTCAATGATAACAACTTTTCTCAAATCCCTGCCAAGACGACTCAAATCCTGAGGAGGAGGAGGAGGAGGAATAGGAGAGAGGAGGAGGAGGAATAGGAGAGAGGAATTAATAAAAGTAAAATGTAAGTGTTATTGGATATAAGGGTAAAGAAAGCATTAAATACAAGTTCACTGGAAATTTTAGAGGAAAACATTAATTGACCCAATCAGAACAAATAAATTAATCATTCAGAATAATCACTCCCGTAGAAAATAATATCTTTGATGAGAAGTTTGACTAACAGCCATACATTTATAATTAATATTCAATCTACGTTGAATAAAGAAAATAAGTGTCAACTAAAAAAAGAATCTAATTAATAAACTTAGAAATAAATACAGCTAATGACTAATGAAGTGTTTTCTTGTTGTGGGATACTGTCAGAGTTAAGCATTACAACAACTGATACAATGATAGAGAATCGAATAATACCTTCTTGGCCCCACCCCTCTCACCTTCACATAGTTGCCTCGGTGATACACACAGTGTTCTCTGAAGAGCCTCCCAGAGAGAGAATGATGTATATCCAGCAAATCTGACACAGGGTCTGCATACTGTAAAATATCAGGGATATGATAATTCAAGAAAGTAGAACAAGAGGTCAAGAAAAATAAAGTCACTTCTCAAGTGCAGAAACTGGATTCTTAACTGTGACTGTTTAAAAGAAGGCAGACACAGAATGAGAGTTCAAACCGGTTCTACTAAATAACTAAATTGGTAATAATCACTAAAGCAATCCCACTGTAGATCAATTCCATGCATATAACTATGTGTTTATATTCTCTTAAGTTGAAAAATTAGTAATAGTTGAGTAATAGCAAAACAAAGGCTTTGAAAAGTGAAATTATGTTATCATAATTACTAAGTTGGTGAGTTCCAGCACTGATGGTAGTAAAAAATTTAGGATAAATTGAACTCAAGTCAATCTACCTTGTCCATACTAACCTTGCTGAGACTTGCTGTGAATAGAATGCATTCAAACATTTCTCCCATCCTCTTCAAGAACTCATCGCAGTACGGTCTCTTCAGCACGTACACCTGATGTACGACGCCGTCTATTTCCACTGGGACTACAAAGTCTGCATTCACCACAGGCTGCAGACAAAAGGGAAGAAACAATATGATAAGAGAAGAAGTAACAAAGTTAAAAAGTAACGTGACAAATGATATATTGAATAGTTATACAATGTCTACAATACTCTAGTGTACCAAATATACTCAGAAGTTCATTCCGTAGTTCATTTAGAACTAGGTCTAAGGGAAATCAAATTGTAACATAATTCGTAATATCAGCTTTAGTATAATACTTCAACCTTATTGCAAAAAGGAAAAAAATTAAATAAATAAATTAATAAATATACAAATAAAAGAAATTTTTTTTTTTTAAACCATAAAAAGGATATTAGAACTAGTGATGTGCTGCAGCACAAATGACGAGTGAGCTGGTCTGCTGAATTTAAATTTGAATGCTAGCTGCTAATAATTATGTTTGTTTAAAATATTTTTTAGTCTATTGCTATTTTTTAGCAGCACACAACACTTTTATACATACTTGTTCACTGGATATACCAGCACAAGACCTGCATTGTAATCTCCTTGTGACTTGATTATTGAACAAAGGATTTTCTAGGAGTAAGCAATCAAGTATTAAAAGATGATACGGGTAAGGATTGATAAACTAACAGTTTTCGTTTAAGCTGGTTCCCTTTACAAAGTACGCTGCGTTCAAAATGCTCAATTGTACTAGAGATCTAGTAGATATAGCATTACAATGTATTATCTTAGTGATTTGACTATTGGTCTTTCAAGTAAAAACAAATCTGTGACGTAAGGCGTAAGCTGTGACGAACGGCACTTTGACAAAGTTAACTTACCGCAGAATAAATGAACTCGGCTAATTTTGGAATACCTAACAGCGAACCTCTCTCCCATTCTGTGTCCATAGCTCCTTGTCGTTTGTTCTTCTTTTCCTAGCATTATTTCAAAGTCTATTCTCCTGAATTTCTTGTAGCCTCTGGGGGTGGACAAGCATTGACCTTTTGAACTTTGCCATATATATAGTACTTATTACACGAGTCAGAGTGTGATATGGCGAAATATTTCATGAGCAGGCTATGTTATTTACACGAGTCAGAGTGTGATATGGCGAAATATTTCATGAGCAGGCTAATTTATTTTCATGAGCCAGAGGCGAGTGAAAATAAAGCCTGAGAGTGAAATGTCTAGCCATATCACTCTGATGAGTGTGATAAGTGGTTTATTCCACACTAGATATCTTCACTACTGTAGTTAATACTAGAGGGAAGCCTAACTCACAGCATAAGCTACCCACACTCCCAGCTGACATTTTAGCAGCTGCTCTAACCCTGTTGAATGGCTACACAGGAGGAAGGTAGCCATTAAAACCAAGAAAATTGACAAGTTTGGCTGGTTACTATAACTAGGTAATGAGCTTACAGCTTGAATTATCTTGAGTTATTTCTCAGATTATGTACCTGAAGGTATCATTGTGAAGATATCTAGGGTGGAATAAATAACTAAATAAATATATACATATATATGTGTGTGTGTTTTTTTTTTGTGTGTATACCAAAATCTCAATTGAGACTCGTGAGAGTCTTGCTTCTCTCGTCTCGCTTCTGTCCCACAATTATATATATATTATTAAATTGAATGATGTCAAAGTGTATGCATTAACTAGAGAAGTGGCACGGGACACATTAGCATTAGGATGGCAGAGCTAAAAGAAGTATTGAAAAACTTCAGGAGAGTGAGAAAGCTCTGTAACGATGTTCCTAGCCAGTACAACTAAATTACAAACACACACACACACACACACACACACACACACACACACACACACACACACAGGGCAACCTGTTGTGCTCCAGCACTCACAACATACGCCCATAAGGGAATTCACACCCGATTAATCATGTGATCCATTTAATGATATTCACGTTGTAAAAGTCCCACATGATACTCATTACAATGTGGCACATATGTGACAGGATCTGAGAAAACAGCCCACTTCGAGCAGAACATGAAACTGAGATACAGGCAAAAACATCGAGTTGGGCATAAAAATTGGAAAGCATGTTTATTTGTTCATACCAATCTAAAACCCTTTGCCTACCTTCTGACAAAATTTGAAGTGTCAACGACAAGTATTTCATGGCGAGCGTGTCATTAAAAATGCCGCACTCCTTTCTCTTGCGGTCTTTCAAACGCGTTTTTCTCAATTTTTCCGAAATAGCGTGGTAGAACAGGCAAAACTTTAACGGCTCATAACTCGAAAACTACTGATAGCCTGCTAATTAGTTATGGCTCATTTTGAAGGAAATTTTAAGGAGTACATAGCAAATACAAAAATAAAATTTTGATGGAGTGCTCCAAGTGGGCTGTTTTCTCAGATCCTGTCACATATTATACTTATGATTGAGATCAAAATAAGAAAAAAATTAAATAGCTTCAAACGAGTTTTGGAAATGCACAAGTTATGTGCTCGATTAACAGTGACCTAATTATTGCTATAGGCTTGAGAAATGCTTTATAGATATAAAATAAAAAATTTCAACCTGAATTTTAAAAGCTCATTACTTTTTATTACAAATAATATACTTATTGCAAATAACATCATTTAAAAAAACTCAGACAATGAGACAATAGTGGCTTTTATCAGTAGCACGTGCGTTTAGTAAAAAAAAAAAAGTCCTAAAAAAAATAAAAATAAAAATAAAAAAATAAATAAATAATAAAAGAAAAGAAAAATTACAGAAAAAAAAAAGTTGTATTCATCTTGTGCCTCCCCTGTAAGTGTGTGTAGTGACCACACGAGTCTTGGCACTCCTAAAGCTTCCCTCCTCATGGCCATTCTGTTGTGGGATACAGACTGAGGCTTCTCTGACCAACTACTAGTGGATTACTCACTTGTGGGGGGAGGACAATGACGATGAAAAGGGGTGTGTCACTAATTTCATTGTTGCATTCATGAGTGAGAGAGAGAGAGTGTGTGTGTGTGTGTGTGAGTGTGTGTGTGTGTGTGTGTGTGTGTGTGAGTGTGTGTGGTGTGTGTGTACTAATTCTAGCTAAGGTGACTATAACGCAATTACTTGGATCACTGTCTCAGAGTATCTATCTCAAATCACACATACAAACTGAGGGCAAGAAAAAAACCCAACAAAAAAACAAAACAAAAAAACAGCAAAAAACAAACAAGCAACAAAACAAAACAACAACAACAACAATAAACAACAGCTCATCCTACAGCCAACATAAAAGTAGCTCACTCCATAAGTACCTTGAAGGAGCTGTGCACTAAAGTCTCGTCCAGATCTATGATGATACATTTCCTGTCTTCATCACCTGGCTTCCTGGGAGGAAGGAGGGACTTGTCATGCTCCACATCCTGTAAACAAATAAACAATAACAACAACAAACAACAAACAACAACAACTTATTTATATATCTTTAATATGCCTATTTTTTATGTAATGCTTACTCTTCAGGTGAACTGAGCCTACATGATAAAATATCAGCTTACTCCAATCAACGCTGCTGTTGGACACAGAGGTGTAATATTTCAAGGAATGCTAACTCAGCATTCCTTTATGATAACTAGGACTTGTGATAGGGCACAGCACACACAAACATACATTCATGCCACCCACAAAGTCAGACGATAGTTTAATTAGGTAAAGCCCAGACACACTAAATTTAATTAAGGTATGCATAATATCTGTGAAATACGGCTTACAATTGCAGCGTTTATTGTGTGCAACATAAAACCTTTTAATAAATTAACTATTAATACATGCCCAATTTCAATGTGTTATAGACTCTGACCTCTTGTGGGAGTGGCACCTCATTCTGGAAGGTGGTGGATGCAATGGGCGGGTCATCTTTCTTGAAACATGAGAACAGCCAACTGCACACGCACCATGTCTGACCGTACTTCTCCGGCTTCTTCTGGTGTCTGGCCATACCTCTTGCACGTCCTGACACTGCCCCATTAGAGGCGCTAGCATTGACGGTACCTAGGATTGTAAAAACATTGAATATAATATATAATATATTTCTATATATATAATATAAGAAATGTAAAAATAAAAATAATAATAAAAAAAAAAGAAAGAACTTTCTTTTCTCAAGGGATCCAAATATACGTACGTTGGCTACACTATGACACAGAGATTGGTATGGAATTTACACAAACAAGGGTCAGAGATCCAAGGATAGTGCAATTCCTGAACGAAGGGGTGCAACCAATTGCTACATGGCTCTGGGCTATAGCAAACGCACACAAACTGACGTTGATTGGACGTTTCACTTATTCACCTCCCAGGAGGTGAGTATGAAATGTATTCACCTCAAATTGAGCAATCTGATTGGACAGGTTTGAACGTAAGGCGGTACAAGAAAATTTAAATTATTTCATATTATGTATAATGCCCATCTCATGAGAATGAGTCTTTAGGAATCTGACAGACAGACAAAATGTCTTGCCACAGAAGGACAAATAAAGAGACTTCTACTACCAGAGGCCATACATGTACCATGACATAGTAGCTGTGCTAACACACTCTTCTGTCACTCAATGCAACCAAAAGTCATGAAATGTAAAAATAACACCGCCTCTTCACTTATGGTACGGGTCTTACTTAGGTGTTAATAGCTGTTACACCATCATCCAATTCTACTGAATTACCACCACTGAATTACCACCACTTCATAAATTACTAGTGAAAGTGTTAATAGGAATCTGGCATACGAGTACAATAACGACTAGCACGACATACTATTCTGGGCAGCTTATTGAAGGTCTTGTCATTACAATGATATTCTATGTACTATCACTATGGGTAGTCCACAAGAAGTCAACCAGCAACTACAACCCTTTACCTAATACCTTTCTTCCTCAGATAAATCAGTGATTAGATTAGCCGATACCAATTTAAAGTAAACAACAATATAAAAAAAAAATAAAAGAGAAAAAATAAAAAATAAATAAATATAATAAAATTAAAAAACTTTGAAAAAGTACAATGCTTGTTCTCAAACACTATGCCATGAGTACACTTTCATTTTCTTTCTGTCTGTCGTGCTATTGCAAATCATTTGATTGTAACTGACCAATACATTGTAATAGTAATCAAATAAAGCAGTTCCAAGCACGGCATAATGTGATGCCACTCCCACATGTGTTTCACCGCGACATAATGAAGCGGTTAACGAGGTACGACTTCAGCGGTGACGTTATGTCTTGCTCTCTGCTGGGGAGTTGGCGTAGCAGAGGTTAATAAGGTCATGAACACTGGAAGTGTGACTACACCAACCAATGTCAGCCATCTTGAAGAACCTGTGCATGCTTAAACTAAAAAAAAAAAAAAAAAAAGCATTTTTTTGTGTCTTTCCTCTGCTGATGGTGTTCTTTACGTCTTCATTGCTAGGGCAAATTTTTGTTTATTTTTGTTTTGTTTTGTGTGTATAAACTGCAATGGTGCATGCTCCCTGTTCAATTCAAAATCTTATTCCCATAGCTATCCAATCCATTACTGCAATTCACTTGAAGTGAAGTTTACCCTTACAACACAACATAAAAGTAGCTTTATAGGTCAAACCTCAATAACAGCCACTGCACTTTATTTACGTCTTACAACAACAACTTCTGCTCATTCTATGCCATTTCATATATTGAAGTATAGTAAAGCAAAGAAAATGTTATTTAAGTTTAATGCTGAACAAGTCCCTAGTAAAGAGAGACACCAGCACCTCATACAAGTAGTCATGAGTGTTGGATGTGACACTAGTAGACTAGTAATTCACACGACATGAGATTGCAAACAATAACTAGGCCAGTCTGTGACAGCCACCTCCCGGCTCTATGCACTAACTTCCTCTCTAAGTTGACACTCATGAATGAAAGACACAATGAACACAACAGGCAGTCAGCCAAACTAGTAATAATGAACGCTCCAAACTACACAGGTGCGACTAAACTCAACATATATGATGCTCTCATTGCTGATCTTCGGTGGATATTAAATTAATATATTTTGTTCTAATGAACTGCTTCTCATTAGCTATAGTGTAACTATTGAACATTAGAGCAAGGTTGTCAAGCTTTTCTAACAACTTAGCTAAGCAGCTACAACCACTATCCGTGAAATTTATGTCTTTTTTTCCATTATTATATTTTGTTCTTTTAAGACTTGGAAAAGTTTGTAATCTTCTCATAAAATATGTTGATCAGTGTACAGCTAATGTTTTACTTGTATAAATATTCAATATTACAACACAACATCCCTTCCTCCGTATCCGACCACTACATTTCATTGCTCTGTTTCATACCTAACTAAAGGTGCACACATATTGTTATTACTGTATACAGCCATTCTATAAAGTTAGTACCAACCAGTATGTCTACATACATGCATCCATCCACCTGCCAGTACATGCATGTAGATGGACTTATGTAGACGTACCTCCACTGTTCCATGACTAATGGCAGCTTGACATTCCTCTCTCATCCATTAGACTCCATACTCATTACCCACAACACAACGCAACATGCCATATCAAACACATGGTCAAAGACTTGGTTGCCAGGGGCAACCCATAGGGCACAAATTACCTGCTGGCACAGACCAAACTATGGACACAGGCAGAGAAAGTCACTTCACTTCTTCTAATCCTTATACCTGTCCATTCCCAATGCTGTGAACATGCCAAGGTAACCAACACATGCCTCACAGTAAGCAGATATCTATTATAACCAGACATCATTGACCAACTTCACCGAATGCTAAATGTGTGGACCCTTTACCTACACGTGCCTGGAGTACATGTAGGTAAACACTGACCTCCACTTGCAGCCGAGCTGACAAATACCTAACCCCCTCTGCCATTTTCAGTAACACATTTCTCCCTCCCACTTGCCCGACTGTATGTCCATCACAAGACTTGCTGTGACTAGTGAAATTCTTTTCTCTTTACGGACATTTTTTTGAGCATGTTATTATTGGATGCACCTCCAGCAACGTCCAAAACAGCATGACAGACACAACAACAATGACCACACCCATTACATACGGCATCAACAATCATTATAAACATTCACCATAAAAAGTCTGCGAATTTCCAATAGATTTAGTTTATGCTTTCAAACAAGAAAGTATAATACACAAAACTTAATTTACTAACTAAAGTTGCAGTATGCAAAGTTTGTGATTCATTCCGCGATGAAGTGTGCAGTAAGGGAGGTATAAATGTTTACACTGCCTGGTCCCACGCACACAAACACGTGTCTATACATACACGACCCTTGTTACGGATGGACTATCTCCCCATTGCTGGATATTCCCATGGCGATAGCTGTCAGCCCAAACTAACAGGCGCGTGCTTATAACCTTATCCCCCTTGGAGCGAGTTGTACACTTAGTGACCTTATGGGGAGAGCGTAACACAATGACATGATCTATGTATGGAACACACACACACACAAACTTCACCAAATCCACCCGTTCATGCACACGCACACACATGTGTACCACCTCCATCATACACACATTATAACAAACTCATCTGTACACGCACACACACACACATACATAACATCCACCAACAGATGTGCATGCACACACTCGTATTGTATGTGCACAAACAAACATACATACACATGCTCAGATTACTACTTTTTACTGCTATGGTAAGACACTATTCTTTCCAATGTTTGTGTATGTACATGTGTGTGCGTGTATTAATGGAGCTAGACAGGATGATGCCCATAAGAGGCTAGCAACCAGACACAATATTTCATTGACATTCTAATGATGTTCCTGTATGGACTTCACATATCAACATACAGCATTGAAGCACCAACTTCTTCAAAAGTCATACATAGTATTTCAAAGAGAATTTTTGGGGGGCCTTCCTAGGGTGGAATTACCACCCCCCCCCTTCCCCTCCACCATGAAAATTATTACAACCTTCAAAGTGACGTTTGCCACAAAAATTTCAACAACTTTACTGAAAAATGAAACCCCTCCCCCACCCTCCCCCAACTTTTTCAAAAATGTTGATTTCATCCCTCTCTAGTTTGGTTCTAAGAAACATTTACGTATAAATAAGCAAGTAATAGTCATCTATATGTATGTATGTATGTATGTATGTATGTGTGTATGTATGTACAGTAGTGGTAAAAAAAAGTTACCAAAGCGAAGCTGTAAATACGTTGAAAAGTCGCTCCTACGTAATTTCATAATCGCCCAGGATACGTTCTAAAGTCGCCGATCGGCGGAGTTACAGTGGAATTACGGTGTAAAAACCCTCACTCTCTCCCGCTCTTAACGCTTGTTACGCGCGTAAACAATAATTCGCCACGCCCAATCACCCGTAGTTTGACACTTATTGTAGCCGTTTCAATATTTTAGGCTAGCGAGTAGTCAGAAGGAGAAACGACGCCGGCTAGCGAGTATTCTACAGGAGAATCGACATCGGCTAGCGTGCAGTCAGTGGGAGAACCGGCAACGACTAGCGAACAGTCAAGGAACGACGACGACAATCAAGTGGCGGAGAGCACGAGTAAAAGAACGGAGCAGTTCAAAGCAGCAACTATAGCGGGCACGCTGGAAAAATGTCTTGCTGAGGCGCGTATATAATTATCTAGTAATTAATGCGCGCTTTAGCTGCAAGGATATTACCGCAAAAAATGCGCGTTTACTTTACGGATTAGCGGTGGTGGCGTCGTAATACGGAGTAACTACGACGACTTTACGCTATCTAACCGCTTGCCGGCTTTCTTTGATAACTCCGTTGAATAGCCGCTCCGTTTTGGGAACTTTTTTTTGACCGCTACTCTATATACATGTGATGTATGTATGTATGTATGTATGTATGAACACCTATGTTGTACTTGTAACACCCAACTTATTGCAAGTCAGAACACGAAAAACAACAAAAACAAAACAACAACAACAAAAAAACAAAACAAAATAAACAAATGAATAATGAGTGGCATGCAATACTTCATTAACAGCGACCCTACAAGTACTTGCAGCACTTCAAATGCTTAAAAATCATTTTCTTTGCTGCTGGACGGGCGTCATAAAGACCTTACTAGGGAAGACATTCATAAGAGGAGACAATCTAGAAGCCAGGTCCTCCTGACCACATCACAAGCTCCATGAGAACTCTGACACTGGAGTGAGAGAGGGAGGGAACCGTGCAGCTGGAATTATTGACCAGGTGGTGAGCCAGCTTATCATTTGTACAGGCTCCTTTGCTCTAGTGTGTAGACATGTGCAGTTTTAGTAGAATCACTTATTGGGAATCCTTCACACTGTGGAGGTAGAAGGGTGAGACATTCCCCATGTAATTATTATCTTAATTGCAGGGTGACTTTAATCAATAACACTGGAAGCAGATAACCACATTAGCCCCCCCCCCCCCCCCCCCACACACACACACACACCAATGACCACACTCAATACCCAGCAACAATGAGCACACACACACACACACACGCCACAAGCACACACATACACACACTCTGTATATGGCACACAATTGGCAGCACAAGACATTGTTCTGCTTAGAGCTAAACTACATATCTATAGTATCCGCTCACAAACGACACTCGTAACTAAAAGCAAGTTACTTGCCTAGCTAAAGATATAATTTGAACAAGACTGTGTGTGTATATATGTGTGAATGTGTGTACACGTGTGTATATGTGTACGTGTGCGTGCAAATGAATAATCAACTGGACTATTTTCAACTAAAAGCAAGTTACTTGCCTAGCTAAAGATATAATTTGAACAAGACTGTGTGTGTATATATGTGTGAATGTGTGTACACGTGTGTATATGTGTACGTGTGCGTGCAAATGAATAATCAACTGGACTATTTTCAACTAAAAGCAAGTTACTTGCCTAGCTAAAGATATAATTTGAACAAGACTGTGTGTGTATATATGTGTGAATGTGTGTACACGTGTGTATATGTGTACGTGTGCGTGCAAATGAATAATCAACTGGACTATTTTCAACTAAAAGCAAGTTACTTGCCTAGCTAAAGATATAATTTGAACAAGACTGTGTGTGTATATATGTGTGAATGTGTGTACACGTGTGTATATGTGTACGTGTGCGTGCAAATGAATAATCAACTGGACTATTTTCAACTAAAAGCAAGTTACTTGCCTAGCTAAAGATATAATTTGAACAAGACTGTGTGTGTATATATGTGTGAATGTGTGTACACGTGTGTATATGTGTACGTGTGCGTGCAAATGAATAATCAACTGGACTATTTTCAACTAAAAGCAAGTTACTTGCCTAGCTAAAGATATAATTTGAACAAGACTGTGTGTGTATATATGTGTGAATGTGTGTACACGTGTGTATATGTGTACGTGTGCGTGCAAATGAATAATCAACTGGACTATTTTCAACTAAAAGCAAGTTACTTGCCTAGCTAAAGATATAATTTGAACAAGAACACATGTGAGTGTGTGTGTGTATGTACATGTATAAATATATCCCCACACAATCTCTATAATGTATGTATATATGTCAACACATGGCAGACAGACACACTGAACCGACCCAAGGTTATGGCAGTGACACGGGTCTGATAGATGTTTTCACAGCGTCTGCCCTCTCCCCCCCCCCTCCCGAGATGCCCACTCTCTCTCTCTCTCCCTCGCTCTCTCTCTCTCTCTTGGCATGCTCCCTTCCTGCTACATAGTCTGATATCATTTGTCGTTCATCATTATCATTCATTCATCAAAACACAACTCTAAACATGTTTCATTTTATCATTTTCACACAGAAATGGGGTTGGGGGCTTTTCTAGATTGATTACCAGACATACCAACCTGTCCTTAACGACTACGGAAACCATGGCAACCAGGACGGAACCCTGTACCGGGCATAAGTTGGCTGCCAAGTGTTCCATTGGGAGTTTTAATTTAGTACATTTCTATCTAATCATCAGGTCGTGTTCCATCTCCAGAGCAGTCGTGTCCTCATCTCATCCCCTAGGCTGACACCAAGGCATTTGTAGTTTCTGAGTAGCTCTGAGCAATGCTCAGCAAAGAGTGTGTCACTTGTGTGGATTTCACTGTCTGGGACAGAGTAGTAGTAGTAGTAGTAGTAGTAGTAGTAGTTGCTAAGAAGCCAAACTGAACTCTGTCAACTTCTACTCTTCTTGTCATTTTACTACTTGCAAACCACAGTCACTGATAAGTTAATGGAGAATTCAGTTTGATCTCTCCAAGAGTAAATACCACAGGAGAAACCAGAGAGCTATTCCTCACTCAACCCCAACCATCCCTCCTACTCCTCCCCCACAAGTAGCACCGAGTGCTCTGTGAAGCAAACTGCCATGCACTAAGTACAGCGAGTATAAATTGGATGGTATCAGCATATGTACTGCTAGGTGTGAAGTCCCAGTGGTGACTGCAGACTATGACACGTTGAATCACACATTAACTTATTCACACATACGCATCCTCACAAAAGTGTTCACAAGTTTACTAATTACGACGTGATGATAACAATAATACTAATAATTAGAGAGGACGATTTGTTTAGTTTTTCACTAAGTTAAGCAAAGTTCAGTTCAACAATTAAAAAGGAACTGATGCCACATGAATGATTGTGAGCCAATCTGATAGAAGTGGTCAACTGACAAGTAACATACCTTATCTCCAGTATGGTATATTGGCTTTGGTGTAACACATTCATAAAACTAGCTGGAAGAAAGAAAAAAAAAAAAAACCAAAAACCAAACAAAAAACAACAACAACAAAAAACAACAACAACAACATAAAGCTAGTACAATCCATTATCAATCTCAAAGTTACTCCTGTACTTCTACAGTATATTAGCTGAGGTTGTTATTCTCAGTCCAAGGATCGTTTGTTGTTGCCCATCACCGGCTGCTAGGACTTACCAATGCTCATGAATACACACGGAGAATCACTACCAGCCAAGGGTCGTGAATGCGCTCTATTTAGAGTATTCACGATCACCGACACATTCTTCCCCAAATAGGGAAGGGGAGGGTCTCCTGACTCGGTGCTCCATTACCATGGAAACAGTAAACACACATGCGTGCCACATACAGGCATAAATGCTATTTATATGATCAGCCCGGTCAGCTCGTGAATATCATTAAGAGCTATTCGCCACAAGAAGTTTGCAGTGTCTAAGAGAATCCATTTTATAATAACAGCCATTCTAGCTACCGTAACGTACAATACATACAGTAGCTTGTATACCAACATAACCTACTGTACATAGTCATTGCACATAAGCAAAACACACTCTTTTATATGCATATATATCAGACGTCCCACTATAAAAAGCTTATTTTTGAAGACAAGTTTTTTTTAACAGAACCAAACAAAAGAAAAAAGAAAAAACAACAAAAAAAAAACAAGAAACAAAAAAACATCAACAACAACGAACAAACAAAAAAGGAGACTTGAAGAGTTTGCCCTTCCATAAACTTCATGCAAATTTTCTGAGTTGACATACATGCATGTAATGCAAATTATCTCTTGTACACTCTCACACGCACGCATGCACATATCTCGCAGGAGCAAAGAGAGCATGACAGCCGCCTGGTATCCTGGTGTAATCTAATTAAAATGACCTCTAGCTACAAATTAATCACACACAAGGTTCCCCGAACAGGTAGACATAAATAGAGCTGTAACCATTTTCTACAGGCTTCTTCAATTTTTTACAAGTCTCAGTGCTTCCCTGACGTGTATATATGCAGAGTTGTGCCAAATTATCCTGTGCACAGTCACAAAATAAAGACATGGACAGAAGAAAACTACATCCAAACTCTACAAAAACCTCACCAGACTAGATAAAACTATTGGTTTCAGGAAATTGAGTCTGATTGAACACCGAACATACATATGTAGTTGGTAATTCTTCAGTGATGAAGCACACAACAGTATACAAGCACAAAAGAAGCACAAAATAATATATTCAAACATCTTTTAATAAAAAATAGAAAATAAATAGAAAAAAAAAACAACACAAGGTTGTGTATGACATTCTTCTCCTCCTGTAGCAATCATCTCGTATTCACAAATCCACAGTATCAAGTAACACTTCTTCCGTATGCTAATTCTAATTCATTTCATTACTAATGTAGGTATCAAAATGTATTGGATCAACCAGAAGGAACAATTTATCCATTACATATCAGGTGACACAACAGTTGCCCCTAGAAACACCCGTCTAATACCCGGGAATAATAGAGGAGGGGGGGAACTAGAAAAACAGTCATAGATAACAAAGCTTGCATCACCTGTATGCTATTTCATGCCAGGCTGGATCTGTTTGGTTTCTTATTCAGTTCTAGAATTATTTTTTATAAAAGCAAACATAAACTTCCCTCACCAGCTTATAGTCTCATTCTTTTACCAACGTTAACTGGCTTCAGTTCACGCGAACGTTCATTGCTGGAATGGAATCACTAAATATGTGGAATGAGAATGTGGAATGGTAAATATGGACAGTGAACAGAACGCACACGTGTAGTTACAGCTACTCACATGTACCCAACATATGTTGCAAGACATACTTCACAGCTTTACCTTTCTGAATATAATTATCCCAGAAAATAATTGGCTGAAAAAACTTGCATTTCTATGTATGTATG
>WLWD01002263.1_pt1 | contig 64787 bp, 41 predicted proteins | sample 6712731 | NCBI WGS metagenome assembly WLWD01 (sample SAMN12718690, study PRJNA576275) | sponge metagenome | isolation source: marine sponge | host: Mycale hentscheli | place: New Zealand: South Island, Marlborough, Capsize Point | collected 2014-11-01
ACTTTCCATGAAGAAGAATGGGGTGTTGAGATGAGTATGGCAAATTAGACTGCTGGAGTCGTCCACCCACACGCACTGTTTTTGTTTCATCCAAGAAAAGGTTCAGTGAGGCAAAACGTCTTGGTTGGCTCACTGATTCCTTCGACTTAAGTTGTGAGAAAATCTCAGGGAATGACTCCTGCTGAGCCAAGGAAATAAATAGAGAATGAGTTTGCTCAATCTCTGACAAGTGCAAAGTTTTACTTAGTTCTCTGTCACTAACACATTTTCTAGCATTGGATAGAAACCGTCGAACCCAAGTATAAATTCTGACACAGTGATGGAGAGAGGAAAAATTCTTCCAAGGAAGGTCAGTTGTAGTTCCTGAAATCTGTACAGAATTTGCACTTGCAACTTTCTTTTCTTCAGGTAAGTTGACACAAATACTCTGGGTAGAGACAGGCCATTGTACAGGAGGAAGAGAGAGCCATTGAGGACCCTGCCACCACAAGGAACAGTTAAGAATTTCTGCTGGCATCAATCCCCTGGAGATATGGTCAGCTGGATTGTCTCTAGAAGAGACATGTCTCCACTGTAAAGAGGGAACTACAGACAAAATCTCACAGACACGTACAGTAACAAATTGTTTCCAAGATTTATCAGGTTTACTTAACCAACCTAACACGTCCAGCAAAACAAGTGTTCAGTAGATATATTGAGGTCTCTTGCAGTGGACTTCAGTAGGCGAACACCTTCCCTTACTCCAGATAGCTCAAGCTTTGGAATAGTTTGTTTTCGAACAGGAGTGACTCTTGCCTTGGACGTTAACAGGGTGACAGATATTGATGTGTCCTCATGGATGCTTCTAAGATAGACTACCCCACCATATTTCTTCTCTGAAGCATCAGTAAAGAGATGTAATTGACGATCTATAATAGGAGATAGAGACAGAAAGAGAGGACGAGGAATAGCATGATCAGATAATAAATGTAAGTCACTAGACCACTTATTCCAAACTGTAAGATGTTCTTGAGGAATAGGATCATCCCAATTAAGTTTGAGCTTCCAAAGATACTGAAGAAATGCATTGATTGTGAGAATAACTGGTCCAAACCATCCCATAATATCAAAGACTTTAGCTGCTGCAGAAGCCACAGAACGTTTGGTGGGTACCTCATCTACGGACAGAGTTGGTAGGGAAACATAAAATACATCACAAAAAGTATCCCAGTGAATTCCAAGACATTTTCCATGGAGAGATGAATCAGTTGGCAAAATCATGGTCTTCTCATTTTCTAGTAAGTCTTCAGGAATGCGACTTAGGAATGCTGGTGAATTACTGCGTATTTTCCTGAGAAGAAAACCTGCTTCCTGGCAGAGATCTGTGGATTGCTTCCAAAGTTCATAGGTAGAGTCAACAGAGTCTGAACCTGTCAACAAATCATCCACATAAAAACTGGATTTCATAATACCTGATGCCAGAGGATACTTTAGAGACATGTCATCAGCTGCTTTCTGGAGAACACTGGTGGCAATGAAAGGTGATGCTTTCACACCGAATGTTAGTCTGGTCATTCGACAGTCTTCAATCTGTCCATCCTCCCCCCTCAAAAGAAAACGATGATAGTCTCTTTCAGCTGGGGATAGATGAATGCACCTAAACATCTTGCTGATGGCCCCAGAAAAGACAACCTTATGGATCCTGAATTTATGAATGAGAGTGCTGAGGAGAGGGTAGAGAGTAGGTCCAGACAATAATGTGTCATTGAATGAAGATCCAGACATTGTTGAAGCAGAAGCATCAAAGACTGGTCTGTACTTGGTTGTGGTTGAGTTGATTTTTGTAACCATGTGAACTGGAAAGTAATAACACTCAGACACAGGTTTATCAAGGTCTTTATGGGGTACAAGTTCGGCATGGCCTAGTGATATATATTCTAACATAGCTTTGTGAAATTCCTCCAACAAACCTCTACTCTGAAGAGAACGCTCATTGGAATAGAAGCGTCTAAGAGCCATACTTCTTGACTCACCCAAAACTGGTGGGGACGACTTTCGAGGCAGAGATACCCGATAGGCACCATCAGGTAGACGTGAGCATGAAACCTTGAATTGATCAAGGGCTGACTGATCTTCAGGTGAGTGCTGTGTCTCATCCTCAGGGACTGAATTGATCCTCCAAAGTCTCTCTAACTGGATATCAAGAGATTCCTCAGAGCTATCAGATGTGGCAAGTGTGACATGAGAAGAAGAGCTTTCTTGGACTTCCTGCAAAGAGGGTCCAGATGCTGTCCAGCCATTCTTGGTCTTCAGATGGTAGTGTTCAATTTGGCAACTATCACAGCAGAACCAGTGAGGCATTCCCATTCTCCAACTGTCTTCTGATCTCCCTTCATCCACTTATTTGTGTCTTCAGAAGATAGAAGAATGTCTACTTCAGCACCATCTGAACCTGTATGACAATCAGCATTGGGATATAAATTCAAATCAGACATAACCTTTCTATGGAGATCCAGGTCAACTCCTTGGTTAACCCTTTCGTTCCCAATTTCGCTTAAAAGCGGGTGAAGACCGGTTGGCTTCTATGAATTTTTTTAAATAGTTACTTTATAGCTCGAACCTTCAGATTGCATACACAGGTGCCCAATGCATTGGAGAAGCATCTAAAATAGCTTTCAGCCAAAACTTCTTCAACAGTACCTCACAGCAGTTGCGTTTATTTCTTCCTCGGCAAAAAAAAAAACATCGTTTCTCCGTCGAATTAAAAAAAAAGTTACTTCTTCACAGCAGCTTTATTTATGGATCCAGTCATCTCCAGAGCTTTGTAGAAGCAGCAAAAAATTGCTTGAGCTCAGTAGCCTTCCATAACACATTGAAACAACCGCTTCTTTGCCGACCAAGACTTTGCAGTTAGACTTACTGTCTTCTCCATTTTTTATAAAATCGCCAGTTCAACTGGGGGCCTCCCTATTACGTACAGTCTCAGGTAATGCTTATTACATCATAGGAAAAAAGTGAGCGTGTCGTGTGACCCCGGTTACTATGAAAAAAAATTTTTTTTTTCAAAGTCATTTTTTGGAAGATGGCGTCTAGAAGTTACAATGCGGTGCAAGTTTTAGACTTGCTTGATGCTGACTCTAGCGACTCAGGATCAAGCGGAGAGAAGGGAGACGACATTTAGGGCTATAGGAGGCCCTGTAATCAGGGTTGGTGGACCAGACCCCGTCAACTCTGATACTGAAAATGGGAGTCAAGAAGATGATCGAGGTAAGCTTGTCTTTCTCTTGAAAAATAGCAAGCTTCTGTTGTGGAAAGGACTTATTTATAGCTATATTGAGATAGAGTAAGCTGTTTAGTTTTTAATATATATATATATATATTATTGAGTTTTGAGATTTGAAAGTGGCTTGTGGTTTTTTGAACAAATTCAAATTTTCAAAAAAATTAAAAAATGTTTTTACCACATGTACTAATACTAGGACCAGATGTGAATGCAGTCACCGACCCGATTACGCAAATGAGGCGACAGGAGCAGAGTCTTCCAGTGATGAAGAAGAGGAAGTGGCTCCTCCTGCTCCGAGTTCTGGACGTCCTCGCGGTCGTAGAAGGCGGGAACCGAAGAAGAAGAGTCGGGTGGATGAGGTAGGGGGAGAGTGGAAGAAAGATGACAACACACCCATTGATATTCCATAATCTTTTGTGTGAAGGATCACAGACTTTGATATTTGTGGCTGCTCCCCCCCCCCCCCTGAACATCCCAAAAGTTGTAATATGTATTGTTATTGTCGTTGTCGTTGTCTGTGTTTTTGTGGTGTTGTAGTGGAGCTTCACACTCGATGTATATGTGTGTGCGTGGAGTTGAAATGTTATTCTGGCGCTTCCAGATCTAACCGGGGAGGGAACGAACTCGGGGGGGGGGGGTCTTTTCCAATCGGGGCTACTATGCCCATGTAAGTTGAATTTCATGTATGTGTGTGTGTGTACACCAGTCAATTTATATTATACATTTATTTTTATGATCTGTATTCACCTGTATCTTCTTTTTTCTAGTGTGTGTGTGCATGTGTGTGCATGTGTGTGCGTGCATTTGTGGAATGAGAGAGAGCAACCGTGGACAAAAACTATATGGCACTTCTGTATACAACCTGGGAGGGAACTCTGGATCTTTTTGGATCGTGACTACTATGCCCATGTAAGTTGAATTTCGTGTGTGTGTGTGTACACCAGTCAATTTATGTATAATAAATTATACATTTATTTTTATGATCTGTATTCCCCTGTAGCTTCTTTTTTCTTGTGTGTGTGTATGTGTGTGCGTGCATTTGTGGAAAGAGAGAGAGTAACCATGAGCAAACAGTATGCGTCGCTTCCGGATACAACCCGGGAGGGAACTCTGGATCTTTTTGGCTACTATGCCCATGTAAGTTGAATTTCATGTGTGTGTGTGTGTGTACTCCAGTCAATTTAAGTATAATAAATTATACATTTATTTTTATGATCTGTATTAACCTGTAGCTTCTTTTTTCTTGTGTGTGTGTGTGTATGTGTGTGCGTGCATTTATGGAAAGAGAGAAAGCAACCATGAACAAACAGTATGTGGCGCTTCCGGATCCAACCTGAGAGAGAACGAACTCGGGGGTCTTTTTCGGTCTGTGACATCATCCATGCCGGGTAAGTTGAATTTCATTTCAACTTACTGATATGTGACCGGATTTGGGAAAATCTGCCTAAACGCGGCAAACAATTTTTTTCAGTATCACCGGGTAAAGCTTTATGGGTCGATTTTTTTCGAAAAAAATTTTATGGCAGAAATGGATAGACACCAGTTAGCTCTAGCTTATGATGCAGTTGCGTGCTCTAGAACTCACACTAGAAGGCTAGAAACACTAGCTGGTTGGACTCGTGTACGGAGAGTTGCTAAGAAATTATTGGCGGGCTTTTCACTAACAGCCGGGAAAAAACTGTAGCTAACTAATTCACTTACTATTCTACATAATTCACGTACTCACGCAATTCTCGTCATCATAGTTTCTTAAGGAGCCCTGCATTAAGCCTTTTAGACGTCTTTCAATCCGCCTGTAACCGGTTTATTCCATAGTGTCCCGGAGACACGCAGTAATAGTATACGGACACAAGGCACGCCCCCTGACCTTAGCAACGCCTTTACCCGGTGTTTTTTCGAAATCAGCAATAATAAGTTTAGCAAAAATACTGAAGTGTTGTAGTGCGTAGGGCGAAGACGGCTTGTGCTACAGCTTCCAAATCAGGAGGAAGGTATCCCAAGGCCCCGTGCAGCCTACTGGTAGATTAAATTAGAAAACATTAGATGCCGCGTTTAGCCGGGTTTTCACAAATCCGGTCACATATTTGGGTGTCCAGCTACGGCTGGGGGGGTGGGGGGGGGGGGGGTTTATGGCAGCAAGAATGTCATGAAAAGTAATGAAACGGCGGGAGGGGGGGGGGGTTTATGGTTAAGAATGTCAGTGAAAAGGAATGACGTGTAATGGGGGGTTTATGGTACACAAGAATGTCAGTGAAAAGTAATGACGGGGAGGGGGGGTCCCATTTTAGCGAGTCAGCGTTATGTTACAAATATCATTGTTTGGTTCTTGGTGTTTGTTTTGGTATTGTAAATGGAGGTTCCGATCCTATGGGAGGGATCGTTCATTCTGTGACACCATGCCATGCCGGTAGTTGAATTCCACGTGTGTGCTTGTAACTGCTTTTTCATTTTCAATTAACCCTTCTTCTCAATACAACGATTATTTTTTTGTTTCTCTCTAATGTACGTGTGGAGTATACAACCAGGGGTCAGACAGTGGGATGCCTAGTGCTGTCATTCCCCCCTAGAATTTTTGAGGTGAATAGAAATTAACATTTTGGAAGTCTTTATTTTTAGTCTGATATTGTGTCCCATTTGTTTCGCTATCATAACTGAGGTGCATTTAGTGGCTAGGACCGAACACTGATCATCATTGGTGAAGTATAGACTCGTATGCAAAGATGTGTCATCAAAGTAGTGTAGGTTCCAACACAGGGTGTCGCGAAGTACACTCGGAGCCTACCCCCCCCCCCCCCCCAATCAAAGATCCTGTATGAAACCGCATACAATACATCATAAAATTGCAATTATATAGGATCATGAATAATTTGTTGTTTGTACTACAAATATATTTGTTGTTTGTGTTTTTGTGTATATGAAATTGTTTTGTAGTGGAGCTAGACGTCCGATGGCAATGTTCCGTGTGGACACTTATAGATGTCTCCTACATGATCGCAATCAGCACCAAACACAACAAACAGCATATTTTATTGTAGAACTAATATAATATTGGTATACAATACATCAAACAATTTATTTCTATTTTTTATTTTATTTTTATTGATGGGAAAAAGTGGAATTTTTTGGGGGGAAATTTTTTTTTTTTTAAAGTATTAGTAGAGGACCTACATATTACTCAATTTTCTCAATCAAAAAATGAGGGGAATCCCAAACTCTTGGTCTATTTAGTGATATATGGTTGCTATGGGGTTTTCCCAGCCAGCATCGGGTTAAAAAAATAAAACGGTGGAAGATTAGATTTTTCCGCGCGCGTCCAAACAATTCGGGAACGAGAGGGTTAACCTTGGGGAGTTCATCAACAATGTGGCATTGGATAGTAACAGGTTCTTCTGATGGGTAATTAATTGACTGCAGCTGAACTTGGGTGATGTAAGTAGATTTGACTGCTCCACCAGCAACTCCTAAGATATCAAGATGCCTGGAAGAGAGTGGAGCACGTAGTAATTTAGCCATCTTCTTTGTGATGAGTGTAGCTTCGGACCCTGTATCCAGGAAAAGGCGACCAAATCTTGAGGCATGTTCAGATCTGATATCTGCCATAGAAGTTGCTAGAACTCTGGAAGAAGAATTTTTAGTAATTACAGCATTATTCCTAGCTGCTTCAGTCACTGGAGCAGGAGATTCCTCATGGAGGAGACTGTGATGAAGACGTCCACAACTGCGACATCTGCCTGGATTACAACACTGAGTGGCTGAGTGGCCAGAAGAAAGACAATTAAAACACAAGTATAATTCCCTTACCAGCTGGCTGCGTTGTGTAGGTGTCTTGTCTTTGAAAGTCTGACATTGAAAAGCCTTGTGTTCTTCTCCTTTACAAATGGAACAGATAGACTTGTTTTCTTGAGATCTGGCTTCCTGGGACCTGGCTTTATTGTCCCTAGATCTAGTCTGAGAGACTTTAGCTCGTTTAGGTCCAGCAGTAGGCTTGCAATTGGTCCCAGAAAATGTATAAGATGATTGATCGTCATCTTCACGACCTGAAAGGCGTAATGAGGATTGCTGAATGTGACTTAGGACAGGTGGGTTTGTAGATACTCCCTCAAAGCGATCCCATTGTTCCCTGCACTCCTTTGAAAAAGATTGGATCACCAAATAAGCTACTATATGCTCAAAACTAGCTGCGTCAGTCTCTTGAAGTCCACGAACATGATAATCCAAATCATTGGCCAAATGATCAATATGTTCTTATTTCCAATTAACAGTGGAACGAATGATCAGGGCCTTCCAGTGAAGTGGGAAAAGAATTCGTGGCATGGCATACTTGGACTTAAGGTGATCTAGCATGTATGAGTATGATCCTTTGGATGCTGTTTCTGCAACTTCCCTAGCTTTGGGACACTGCATAGCCTCTATGAGAGCATTTTTCTTGTGAGGTTCAACCATTCCTCGTTCAGCCTTGATAGTCTCTTCGAAATTCTCCCAAAAACTGTTCCAATGGAGGGGATTTCCATCAAAACGTGGTAACTTTATTTTAAGTTTGTTGACTTTGTAGTCAGGTGGTGAGTCACTAGTTCGAAGAACTTTCTGCCCAGGACGAGCATTTCAACTTAGAGCAAGAGCAAGAACGAGCGGAACCAATTCTAGCTAAAGGAGAAGCTTCACTAACCACACTTCATAAACTAAAGTCAAGCAATTGCACTTAACCCTTTCGTTCCGGATCCCGCTTTGAAGCGGGTGAAGACCGATTGACTTCTCCGAATTTTTAAAAATAGTTACTTTATAGCTAGAACCTTCAGATTGCATACACAGGTGCCCAATGCATTGGAGAATCATCTAAAATAGCTTTCAGCCAGGACTGCTTCGACAGTACCTCACAGCAGTTGCGTTTATTTCTTCCTCAGCAAAAAAAAAAAACATCAGTTCTCCGTCGAATTTTAAAAAAAGTTACCTTCTTCACAGCAGCTTCATTTATGGATCCAGTCATCTCCAGAGCTTTGTAGAAGCAGCAAAAAATTGCTTGAGCTCAGTTGCCTTCCATAACACATTGAAACAACCGCTTCTTTGCCGACCAAGACTTTGCGGTTGGACTTACTGTCTTCTCCATTTTTTATAAAATCGCCAGTTCAACTGGGAACCTCCCTATTACGTACAGTCTTAGGTAATGCTTATTACATCATAGGAAAAAAGTGAGCGTGTCGTGTGACCCCGGTAACTATGCAAAAAAAAAAATTTTTCAAAGTCATTTTTTGGAAGATGGCGTCTAGAAATTACAATGGTACAAGAATGTCAGTGAAAAGTAATGACGGGGGAGGGGGGGTTATGGTACAAGAATGTCAGTGAAAAGTAATGACGGGGGAGGGGGGGGGGCAATTCAGCGAGGCCAGCTGTTATGTTACAAACATCATTGTTGTCTTGTGTTTTTTTTGGTATTGTATGGAGGTTCCGGATCCTATGGGAGGGATCGTTCAGTCTGTGCCACCATCCATGCCGGGTAAGTTGAATTCCACGTGTGTGCTTGTACTGCTTTTCATTTTCAAATTACACTTTCTCAATACAACGATTGTTTCTCTCATGTACAGTGTGGAGTATACATACCAGGGTTCATACAGTGGGAGGCTAGCGCTGGGTTCCCCCCTAGAATTTTGGGAGTTGAATAGAAATGAACATTTAGGAAGCATTTATTTTTAGTCTGATATTGTATCCCATTATGTTCCTATCATAACTGAGCCATTTAGTGCATAGGACCGAACACTGATCATCAGTGTGAAGTATAGACTCATATGCAAAGATGTGCATCAAAGTAGTGTAGGTTCAAAAAAATAGGTGTGGCGAAGTACACTCGGAGCCCCACCCCAAACAAAAATCCTGTATGAAACTGCATACAATACATCATAAAGTTGCAATTATATAGGATCATGAATAATTTGTTGTTTGTATTACAATTATCTTTGTTGTTTGTGTTTTTGTGTATATGAAATTGTTTTGTAGTGGAGCTCGACGTCCGATGGCATACGTTCCTTGTGGACACTCATAGATGTCTCCTACATGATCACAATCAGCACCACACACAACAAACAACATATTTTATTGTTGAACTAACATAATATTGGTATAAAATGCATCAAACAATATTATTTCTATTTTATTTTATTTTTTTATTGATGGGAAAAGTGGATTTTTTGGGGAAAAAAATTTTTTTTTTTGAAATATTAGTAGATGGCTTCAATATTATTCAATTTTCTCAATCAAAAAATGAGGGGAATCCCAAACTCTTGGTCTATTTAGTGATATATGGTTGCTATGGGGTTTTCCCAGCCAGCATCGAGTTAAAAAAATAAAACGGCAATGCTCTATTCCGCGGTAGAAAATTAGATTTTTCCGTGCGCGTCCAAACAATTCAGGAACGAAAGGGTTAAAAGGTCAAGAACCCTTATTTAATTTATCTGTTCTGCAAGATCTTGATCAACTCAATACAATCACAGGTCGAGCTGAAACAGTTGAATTTAAATCAAAGGTTATGGAATTTCACAGGGACTATCACTTATGCTGAAGTATCATCACTTTTTGATAATCGTTCTGATCTCATGATGGGAGTTAAGAAACTCATGCAACGATTGAATGAAGAGCAGTTGAGTCATGAAAGGTTTACTTCTGCTTCTTCTTCTTCTATGCTTGGTTTGAAGAGCACGATAGAGCTCAGAGGAAAACGTAACTTCCCCTATTTTCTTTTCGATCTCCATTTCGTTTAAATTCTCGATCGGTTGCTCAATCCAGTCCATCACAATTTTTTTGTGCGTTTTCATAACCCGATCGCGAGCTGCCCGCTTGTCCTTCAATTTACGTAGATCATGGATCCCGTCGATTTTGGCTAATTCGGATTCAAATTTGAGAGTAGACATGGCGACGGCTTTAACAAGTTCCGAAATATTGAATGAAGTAATGGAAGTTTGAAAAACAAGCGGAAGAAAAGACTGGTAACGATTAGACGATGACTCTTGAAATATACTTGTGAAGTGTTGATCGGAAAACGTAATACAAAAAACACCCCAGTGTCTATGGTCTTCGGGTGTATCCGGCTCGAAGGACCAAATGAAGAGGGTAATACTCACTAGCAGTGGCTTGATAAAATTCAGATGTAAACGATTTGAATAACAACGAGAAGTGAGAAAGAGACCACGGGTAACAAAGGTGATACGTGAATGTGATAGTAATACGCATGTACATAAAACAAGAATTCAGCATGCTCGGTAAGTGTGAAATGATGCATAACTAAAAGTGAATGATAATTAGTTAGCTAATAGAGTCCAGTTTGGTCTTCAACAGTAGGAAAGAAAGGAGGGCTCAGCTTTTTTCGATTTCCACTTACAGATAGGAATAGGTGCCAATACATATTCATCTTTATAACATTTTTATGAAAATAATTTCAGGAGTATAGATATAACTGAACTTTAAATGTCATCATTGTTCAGCTAGCTACTTGCAAATTGAACAAAACCAGTCTCCATCAGGTTCATCAGCGATGTCAACACATGACAAGTGAAACCATTTATAAGGACAAGATGAGTTGTCACATGCTATTATCATCTGACCAAATTCACCTTTTCGACAAAAACAGTATACATCTGCCTTTTCCTTTACACATAGGACTTGTGGAAGAATGCAATTCAAAAAAAATAATTTAAGTTTAGGTTCTATTTCCAGAAAAATGGATGGATCTTAATTGATTCTTTCTATGTGTATCCTTTTAGGAGTCCAACATACAAAATCACAATAACTGCGGTTACATAATATATAGAGATGACCCTGTACCTGCATAATAATCATGCTGAGGACACAACTTTGTTCCAGTACTGGTTTGCTTCAAGTAGAACTTCGAGTCAACTACAAGAGTTGGGTCTACATCTCGTTTACTGTAAGGACATTTTATTTCAAGTAATCCTGGTCCACAGCAAGAACAAATGACTAAACAATCTGGAGATGCACCAAGGTATGAATGATCTATATGCAGATGCAAGCCAGTAGGGTTGACTTCAAAAGAACTATGCTTATTGCCAACAGCAGAAATATAGGCTTTCCTGGCGACATCTTCATTAAATCTACCCCATTCTAATGCTGGAACTTTGGGATTTTTTTTTTATTGTAAAATAGCTTCAATTAAAGATTTCGAAGAGTTATCTATTGAAGTTTTGGAAGAAAACTGCTCCAAAATGAGTAGCTATTACTCTTCCTTTCCGATGTTCAAACCAAAGGAGAGACTTGCTTTGCAATTTGGTAACTTCAGCTAGGTATTGAGCATCATTCTCACTAAATTGCAAAGTTTTGAGCAACTTCTGACTTTCATCATGACATTGCTCGTCAGACACCATCTTGTAGCCTGGATCACTGAGAGACATAATTGTTGGTGGAAGCTGTCGCGCCACTCCATAATTACGACGTGGGCCTATCTAGTGCAGACATTTAGTACTGCAGAAGTTGGAAGTAAAGTTTGAACCGTTTCAATGAACACCTTCTTTTCATTGTAGTTTGGTGGAGGGACTATTGCTGCTTGTGGGCAGGACTCTGCTGCTTTGAAAAACTTGATGTCGACAATTCGAGCAGGCTCATGCTATAAAAATAAAGTATAAATAAAAGTTCTACTAGAATAATAATAATAATCTATTTAATAAAATTTACTTTCTTGCTAAATATCTGGTTCCATCGACATAAACTTGAAATACCAGATTTAACACTGAAGCTACTGAAAGTAAGGTCCAGTATGTTTAATTTGCATACAAGGTAAAGGGATATCAGTGCCATAGTAACGACTCTCTGCAACTGCTTGAATTGAAGGAAAAAAACAACAACAAACAATACACGCTATTTTAAGTTTTGTTTGTGATATTCTTTAGCTAAGTAGGGGTTGTCACACAATGCTTTGACACAACTGGACATGCACCTACACAGACTTACCTTCGCAGTAGTCTAGTGGACAATGTATTTTCAAGTAAATACTGTTGCGCACGGCTTATCTTATAACCATGACAAAGAGCGCATTGACTTACCACCGCCACTAACTCGAATAGAAATAAAAGTCCCATAAGTTTTCAAGTTGTAACTGCACCTGCAAAAGAATTCAAAACGGTAAACAATTCAATTTCTGGGGTGATATGGGTACTGATCGCTAAACCAGAGGATTCTGTTTAGTGAAGTTTGGGACGGGGTCGACAACCGAACTAACACAAAAACGCGAGTGTCAAAGTACAAAAATGCCTCGCGTACATCCATACATATATACAAATAAATAAATAAACATCCCCGGTTTTCGATTGTGTTACCCCTGTAAGTGTCTCGCTCGCTACGCTCGCTGCCAAAAAGTAAATCGAAATCTCGATTGGGTTACCCCTGATTTTTTGTTTATTGTAGCAGCTGAGAGTTTGTTCAAGAGTTACTGGTAATTGAGGTGGTAATTGAGGTTATCAGGTAAGAGAGTGATTTTGTATTTGTTTGCTGAAATAAAAGGTTATTATAGTGTTTTCATGAACTAAGCTAAAACATAGTAACAATACTGTAGTTTATGCTACCTAACTATCAGGCTCGCTCGATATTTGTGCTCAAGGCACACCACTAGTTGGCGAGCGAGCGTAGGGAGCGAGACAGTATTAAGGGTGGATAATGCAAAATCGGGTATAGGTATGTATGTAGGTATGAATGGTACGTATGCTCTTTAAACGCGCGCGGGTAACTTTTTTCTCCTAAAAACACGGCTTTTTAAGCTTGACCCCAGTTTATTCTGAAACAACTGCATTAAGAAAGCCTTATTTTAAACTTCAGCTCTGAAGTGTGAGAAAATTCCAGCGAAAACGCTTGTTTTTCAGGACACAAAAAGTTGCTGAGACCGGATTCTATGGTATTGAAGACCCTTTTCCAGATTTATTTTCAAAACTTCTCCGTTTTAAGGGGGATACGGAGTGCCGGTTGTTGGTTGTCAAGAGTCATTGGTAGGTAGAATGCCGTAGTATTAATGCTAAGGAAGCTACTACAACTCCAGGGAAGCTGAGGTAAGTACGTAATTCCATATTTGTTAGCTAAATATGCAAAAATAACTCTGGCCTTTCTGCTTTGTAGCTAAGAGCTTGTCAACAGTGACTGGTAAATTCAAGTAGTCAGAATGGCTCAAATTTGGTACCACAAAAGTTACCACTGCTCAAGAAAATGAGGTAAGAAAGTAATTTTGTATTTGTGTGCTAAAATTTATGGTCTTTTGTTTTTGTAGGTGAGAGCTTGTTGTCAAGAATTTACGGTAATTCACATAGTCAAAGTAACTTTAATTTGATACCACAGAAGTTATCAATACTCAAGAATAAGGTAAGTAGTAATTCTATATTTGTTAGCTAAATATGCAAAATTAACTCTGGCCTTATACTTATTTGTCGCTAAGAGCTTGTTGTCAATAGTAACTGGTATATTAAATAGTCAGAATGGCTCAAATTTGGTACTACAAAAGTTACCACTGCTCACGAAAATGAGGTAAGAAAGTAATTTTGTATTTGTGTGCTAAAATTGATTGTCTTTTGTTTTTGTAGCTGAGAGCTTGTTGTCAAGAATTCGAGGTAATTCAGATAGTCAAAGTAATTTCAATTAGTTGGCTAAAATTACAAATAATAACACTGATTTTTTGTTTATTATAGCTGAGTGTTTGTTCAAGAGTTACTGGTAATTGAGATTATCAGAATGGCAGATGTTTAATACTACAAAAGTTACCATTAATCAGGTAAGAGAGTGATTTTGTAATTGTTTACTGAAATAAAAGGTCACACCTGCTATTATAGTTTTTGCATGAACTAAGCTAAAACATAGTAACAATATTTAATTTTATGTTACCTAACTAGCTATCAGGCTCACTCGCCATTTGTGCTCAAGCACACCACTAGTTTATATAATGTTTGGATGTATGTATGTCATTTTGTACTTTGACCCTCCGAATTTTTGTGTTCGCTCGACGTTCGACCCCATCCCAAACTTCACTATACAAAATCCTCCGGTTTAGCGACCATTACCTGTATCACCTTAGAAATTGAATTGTTTACCGCTTTGAATTGTTTTGCGGGGCAGTTAAAATGCAAAAACTTATGGGAGCTCCATTTCTATTCGAGTTAGTGGCGGTGGTAAGTTAATGCGCTACTTGCCACAGTTATAAGACCTACTCAACAACATTTACTTGAAAATTCATTGTCCACTAGACGAACCATGAAGGTAAGTCTTGCGTTGGTATGTTCAGTTGTGTGAAAGTATTGTGCGTTACAACTACTATTAAGAATATCACAAAGAACAATTTAAATAACGTGACTTGATTTTGTTGCTTCTTTTTTTCAATTCAAACAGTTGCCCGGAGCGGTTACTATGGCATTGAAACCCCTTTACCGCATATACTTAATTTAAAAACTCCACTTTATTTTAGTAGCTTGAGTGTTAGTTGTTAACCCTTTCGTTCCGGATCCCGCTTTAAAGCGGGTGAAGACCGATTGACTTCTCCGAATTTTAAAAAATAGTTACTTTATAGCTAGAACCTTCAGATTGCATACACAGGTGCCCAATGCATTGGAGAAGCATCTAAAATAGCTTTCAGCCAGGACTGCTTCGACAGTACCTCACAGCAGTTGCGTTTATTTCTTCCTCGGCAAAAAAGGTTCTCCGTCGAATTTTAAAAAAAGTTACCTTCTTCACAGCAGCTTCATTTATGGATCCAGTCATCTCCAGAGCTTTGTAGAAGCAGCAAAAAATTGCTTGAGCTCAGTAGCCTTCCATAACACATTGAAACAACCGCTTCTTTGCCGACCAAGACTTTGCGGTTTGACTTACTGTCTTCTCCATTTTTTATAAAATCGCCAGTTCAACTGGGGACCTCCCTATTACGTACAGTCTTAGGTAATGCTTATTACATCATAGGAAAAAAGTGAGCGTGTCGTGTGACCTCGGTAACTATGCAAAAAAAAATTTTTTCAAAGTCATTTTTTGGAAGATGGCGTCCACAAGTTACAATGCGGTGCAAATTTTAGACTTGCTTGATGTTGACTCTAGCGACTCAGGATCAAGCGGAGAGAAGGGAGACGACATCTAGGGCTATAGGAGGCCCTGTATCAGGGTTGGTGGACCAGACCCCGTCAACTCTGATACTGAAAATGGGAGTCAAGAAGATGATGAGGTAAGCTTGTCTTTCTCTTGTCTTTCTCTTGAAAAATAGCAAGCTTCTGTTGTGGTAGCTATATTGAGATAGAGTAAGCTGTTTAGCTATAATATATATATATATATATATTTCATTGAGTTTTGAGATTTGAAAGTGGCTTGTGGTTTTTTGAACAAATTCAAATTTTCAAAAAAATTTAAAAAAGTTTTTACCACATATACTACTAGGACCAGATGTGAATGCAGTCACCGACCCAGATTACGCAGATGAAGGGACAGGAGCAGAGTCTTCCAATAATGAAACACGAATAGGCAGCAGGTTCCAGTGATGAAGAAGAGGAAGTGGCTCCTCCTGCTCTGAGTTATGGACGTCCTCGCAGTCGAAGAAGGCGGGAATTGAAGAACAAGAGTCGGGTGGATGAGGTAGGGGGAGAGTGGAAGAAAGATGACAACACACCCATTCTTATTTTGTGTAAAGGACCACAGACTTTGATATTTGTGGCTGCTCCCTCCCCCCCCCCCCTCCCCCTCCCTGAACATCCCAAAAGTTGTAATATGTATTGTTATTGTCGTTGTCGTTGTCTGTGTTTTTGTGGTGTTGTAGTGGAGCTTCACACTCGATGTATATGTGTGTGCGTGGAGTTGAAATGTTATTCTGGCGCTTCCAGATCTAACCGGGGAGGGAACGAACTCGGGGGGGGGGGTGGGGTCTTTTCCAATCGGGGCTACTATGCCCATGTAAGTTGAATTTCATGTATGTGTGTGTGTGTACACCAGTCAATTTATATTATACATTTATTTTTATGATCTGTATTCACCTGTATCTTCTTTTTTCTAGTGTGTGTGTGTGTGTGTGTATGTGTGTGCGTGCATTTGTGGAATGAGAGAGAGCAACCGTGGACAAACAGTATGTGGCACTTCCTGATCCAACCTGGGAGGGAACTCTGGATCTTTTTGGATCGGGGCTACTATGCCCATGTAAGTTGAATTTCATGTGTGTGTGTGTGTGTACACCAGTCAATTTATGTATAATAAATTATACATTTATTTTTATGATCTGTATTCACCTGCAGCTTCTTTTTTCTTGTGTGTGTGTGTGTATGTGTGTGCGTGCATTTGTGGAAAGAGAGAGAGCAACCATGGACAAACAGTATGTGGCACTTCGGGATCTAACCTGGGAGAGAATGAACTCGGGGGTCTTTTTCGGTCTGTGACATCATCCATGCCGGGTAAGTTGAATTTCATTTCAACTTACTGATATTTGGGTGTCCAGCTGGGGCAGAGGGGGGAGGGGGGGTTATGGTACAAGAATGTCAGTGAAAAGTAATGACGGGGGAGGGGGGGGCAAATCAGCGAGGCCAGCTGTTATGTTACAAATATCATTGTTGTCTGTGTTTTTTTGGGTATTGTATGGAGGTTCCGGATACTAACCTGGGAGGGATCGTTCAGTCTGTGACACCATCCATGCCGGGTAAGTTGAATTCCATGTGTGTGCTTGTACTGCTTTTCATTTTCAAATTACACTTTCTCAATACAACGATTGTTTCTGTCATGTACAGTGTTGAGTATTCATGCCAGGGGTTCATACAGTGGAAGGCTAGCCCTGGGTTCCCCCATAGAATTTTGGGAGTTGAATAGAAATGAACATTTTGGAAGCATTTATTTTTTGTCTGATATTGTATCCCATTATCTTTCTATCATAACTGAGTCATTTAGTGCATAGAACCGAACACTGATCATCAGTGTGAAGTATAGACTCTTATGCAAAAATGTGCATCAAAGTAGTGTAGGTTCCAAATAATGGGTGTGGCGAAGTACACTCGCAGCCCCACCCCCACCCCCCCAAACAAAAATCCTGTATGAAACCGCATACAATACATCATAAAGTTGCAATTATATAGAATCATCAATAATTTGTTGTTTGTATTACAAATATCTTTGTTGTTTGTGTTTTTGTGTATATGAAATTGTTTTGTAGTGGAGCTCGACGTCCGATGGCATACGTTCCTCGTGGACACTCATAGATGTCTCCTACATGATCACAATCAGCACCACACACAACAAACAACATATTTTATTGTTGAACTAATATAATATTGGTATATAATGCATCAAACAATATTATTTCTATTTTATTTTATTTTTTTATTGATGGGAAAAGTGGATTTTTTGGTGGGAAAAAAATTTTTTTTTTGAAGCATTAGTAGATGGCTTAAATATTATTCAATTTTCTCAATCAAAAAATGAGGGGAATCCCAAACTCTTGGTCTATTTAGTGATATATGGTTGCTATGGGGTTTTCCCAGCCAGCATCGAGTTAAAAAAATAAAACGGCACTGCTCTATTCCGCGGTAGAAAATTAGATTTTTCCGCGCGCGTCAAAACAATTCAGGAACGAGAGGGTTAAAATCAAACATTTAACAATAGTGTAGTTTAAGGCTCGCTCACCATTTGTGCTCAAGCACACCACTGGTATAATTAACAACCGTTTACACATATTGAACTAAACAAGTTTTTGGTGCTTACATGACTCTATAGTGATTAATTGACGAGCGAGCGAAGCGAGCGAGACACTTACATGGGTAACGCAATTGAAAATCGGGGATGTTTGTTTGTTTGTATATATGTTTAGACGTACGTATGTCATTTTGTACTTTAACCCTATCGTATTTTGAGTTAGCTCAGTGTTCGACCCCATCCCGAACGTCACTAAACAGTATCCTCTGGTTTAGCGATCATTACCCATATCATCCTAGAAATTGAATTGTTTACTGCTTTGAATTATTTTGCGGGTGCAGTTTAAAATAAAAAACTTACTGGACTTCCATTTCTATGAGTTAGTGGCGGTGGTAAGTTGATAGTTATTAGTCATAAGCCCTATGCAACAGTATTTACTTGAAAATTCTTTGTCCACTAGACTTACCACAAGGTAAGTCTTTTGTAAGTATGTTTAGTTATGTGAAAGTATTGTGCGTTTTATACAACTATTACACAAAGAAAAATTTTAAAGAATGTGACGTGTTTTTTTTGTTTTTGTTTTTTTGTTTTGTTTTGTTTTTTTTTGCTTTTTTTTCTTTGTTGATGTTTTTTTTTTTTCAATTCAAAAAGTTGCGGGGAGTGGTTACTATGGCGTTGAAAGCCTTTACCGTATAATATGTAATTTAAAAACTCGACTTTTATTAGTAGCTTGAATGCTAGAAGTTAAACTCGCTCCCATTTGTGCTCAAGCACACCACTGGTACCAATCTGGATGAGATAGTGAGTGTAGTTACCAAAATATCTTTAATTCTAGCAAGTTTCAATCACCTTTTTTGCCCAATTGTATAGCCAAGCTAAAATGTACCTATATTAATGTACAAAACTTATAACTACAAAAAGAATAATTAAATAGGCTATCAATTCAAGACCGGTAAAAAGCTAATTAGTTTTAAGATTTTGTTGTTGTTGGTGTTATTACACATTCATATTCTTATGCACATATATTATTAGCTTGTTTCATTGCAACCAGTCATTCTATACCTTTGGGAAGCTAATTTATGACATAATTCATTGTACTATTATAAAAGGTTTAATATTGAATGTGTTTAATTAATTTACAGATCTCATTTAACATACATTCTTTTTTAAACAAAAGACCAACTTCAAAGTTTTACTTAATTTTGTCTGAAAATTAGTATTGTGTTGTGTAGAAGAAGCCAGAAACAGTACGCTGACTTTCACTGTACTTAATTCAAGCTGGGGATATTTCTTAGTAAAATTATAAGTAGGAGCTCTAGATCTAATTTAGTATATAGCTAGAACACAATTGAACTAATAACGCAGCCACTCTTCAGATTATACCTTTATGTTGGATATTGGCACCATTCTGACACAATGTATTTTGTAGTTGAAAACCATAAATGGATGCATTCTTACTCATTATCTTGTTTTGTTTTGTTTTTGTCAGTTTTAGAATGTTTGACTTGACATTGAGCATAAAAATCTTTTACAACCATACTTTGTCTAGGCCTTATGCTAGTTTTGTTTTTGTTTTTTCAGAAATAATACACATTAAATTACATAGTCTGTGTATTTCTAGGATAATTATAAGCTTTTAGAATAATAATAAAGGGAAAATTAGAGTGTAAACATTTATTAATGTGGTTATAGGGCTTAGTGTACTTTCAAAATGAGAAAAGTTTTGAAATACTTTAAGTGCTGTCAGCTAAGACTCAGAGTCAGCAAGTCAATGTCAAATGGCTTCTTTTCTTAATTAACTCAGCTATCACACAACACCAAAATTGACGGGAAAAAAATTCATTCCAACCAACCTACAAATTTGAAACGAAGAGAAGGTGTATTTACAGACGAGCATGTTAAATTTCTTTAATTCGCTATAATCCTTATTCTCAAATGTCTTGTAAGAGTATTTATTCTTGAATTTTTTTAGCTGCAGCACAACATGTTTTCTCCATCCATTGAACATTTTACTGGGACACTCACTGTTTTCACTGAAAGATTAGTTAGCTAGCTATAATTAAATCCTCTATTGAAAATAAAAACAGTAAAAAATACAGATTGCTTTACTCATTTATTTCATAACATACTGACTTTATTATAGCTACTGCATTCATTTTTTTTTTCACCATTTCTAATTGGAATAGTAAGAGAATAATAAGTAAATTAAATAGAATAGTATATTTTAATTTTGTAAAAATAAAATTCTTAGATAAAACAACAGTATTTCAAATCTTGTGATTGGGTATGAGTTATAAAAATTATACGAAAATGTGTGGCCAACGTAGTTTAATTGTGGGAAAATATTATGCGAGTTTAAGTATACTATAAGTATAACGGTTTGAGTGTTATAATTAAGATTTGTTACTGGTATTTATCTTGTGTTGTCAAAAATTTAGTGACTGTAGTCATGTCATATGAAAAATGAAGATCTTACTTTCAATCTTACAAACATTTACATTCTAGAAAATCTCAGAGTAAATTGTCGTTCTTAAGATCTTATTCTAAATTTTAATTAAGACCATATATCAATGATTCTGCTATGGTGTAAGAAAGCTAGTATTACAATACTAATAGAACACACCAGGATTTTATAATTTCACGTAAGTGTACAGAAAAAAATAATCATTTGAAAAGTAAATGATATCCCCAAGCTACAGTAACATTATGTTATATTTAGAGAGAATCACTGACCAAAAAACACAAAAAGTTAAAACACCAAACGTTTCAGCTACGGACTGTAGCCTTCATCAGTGGTAATGATTCAAAAATAAATAAATAGTTTCTATGACAGGTGAAAGCCTAAGGGTGGTACATGTTAAAGCACTTGGTCGTAACTATGAAACGTAGCTGAAACGGTTGGTGTTTTTAACTTTTTGTGTTTTTTGGTCAGTGGTTCTCTCTAAATATAATATATGTCTACAATACCTGATCACATAGGATTTTACAGATTTATACAGTAACATAATATGGTAGTATATGAACAGTATAAAGCTATATTATTATGAATCTTTCTTCAATATTTTGAGTTCAGTAATAACTGTATAATGATAAACAACTAATAGAATGAATTTTGTTTGGAAAATAATGATGAAAAATATCATAATCATATCATTCAACATTTTAATCTCATCCATCTGTTGTTTACAATAACAATTAGTCACTGATTTATTTTGGAAAAAAAGTTTGAATAGATATTTGTCAAAGCTAAAAGATTATTGAGGACAAAAACTGATTTTGTGTATTCGGAACTTATGATGCAAACAACCATGTGAAATTGAAGATCTCTTACCAGTTCAATTTAACTACTATTGACACTTGAAGTGTCAGTGATTCCGGTGGTGATATATAATATGAATGGCAAGATATTAAAGACATTTTGCTGAATGTTATGTCAGTTGTTGAGCAATATAAACCGTTCAAAGACTAGATATTAAGTGGCTCTTATAAAAATCTCACCACCACTACACATAATATAGTGACTCACTGAATTGCCATAGTGCAGAGTGAGATATAACTTAATAAGATGATTACTCAAACAATTACTATAATATATTGCACCAATTTAATGTAAGAATGACTTTTAGTTCTATGGAACAAGAATACTTGCTGTGTTTATATAAGCAGATGTTGTTACATTTATGAGGTGCACATGTATCATATGCTCTCTCAGTTAACATATCAATTTCACAAATAAATGAATGGAAGGCTAAGCATATGTCTTTCCTTAAAGCTGATATTTGTATGTCCAGAATTTAATTAGATTTCAATGTTTGTGCAGGTAAAAAATAATGCGAGTAAATTTTTTAAAACAAAAGCTAGCAGCCATAAACATCAGTTTACTTCAACTCTGAGATTTTAGATTGCCCAAAACTGAAACTGAAAACCAGTTCATTCCTGTATTCTAGAATAGGTATTCCTGGCTATGATACTCATTCAAGGGATTATTCTGATATTTGAAATTGAAGCCTGCAGAGACTAATATTGCCACGTTGAGGCAACAACAATATAAAAATTCAATAAAGACATAACATTTTGATTGTTATAAAAGCTATCCTAGCATATGTTTTTAAAATAGAGTCTTTAATAGAGTCCTTTTAGGCTTAATGGTACACTAAGAAAGAATTTGCATGTTGGTAAAAAATGAAGTAAAGAACTCCAGAAGTAGATGAAGTGAAAGAAAAAATCATTCATTACTATTTGAAATCCATAAAAAAATTTTTTTATTTAAACGATCGCAATTAATATCACAATAACAACTAATTCATTTTAACTCAGTCAATTACATACTGTAGATACTATTAAAAATAATAGTTGTCTTGGTTTTCTGACAACAAATTTGTTATTATTATTATAAGTATTTTAGCCAGAGTATGACTGAACTATGATATTGTGCTTGTGTCAGAGAGCTAGGAGGGTATCTGTTGTAAGCAAAAGCTTAAAGAAAGACAATAAACACCTACACACAGTACTTCAAAGAGTTAGTTATGACAACACTAGCATTAGGGCTGGCTCTAAACAGTTACCTCTAGAAATTATCCAGATACTGAGCAAAAGAAACGTTTGATTCTTATCATTCCATGCATAGCAGAATTGAGTGGGAATGTTCAGAGAGTGTGTAGAGATTTTAATTTCAAACAGCATCTAAGTTGGGTCTCACTAAAGTCATCGATATTGTATAGTATACTACAGCTGTATATAAGTATATAAATATTATATATATTAAGTAATAATCACAGGTGGCTGTAAATAAAGGGAATATTATTCACTTATCATCTCCAGGATAATAGCATTCACATTACGTGCTATAAAATTATTCCATGTCATTCCTGATAAGTTCTCCAAGTCATGTAAATTAAGCTAGAGTGGATGTATTTGCTTGAAAGAGCAGGAATGTGTCTCATATACATTAAAAGGGCAGCACATCAAGCTGGACATTGTTGAAATAGATATTTATTCCCACTCACTGAACTTTCATAAGTAGTTATCCATAAGTAGGGGTGCGCCCAGACAATCTCGATTATAGGAGGTGGAAAAACAACCAGGACAAAAAGTTACCAATATTATACTTTTATCGGTAAGAAATAGACTAGCTAAAAAATGAAAACTCTTTCTGAAAAAATGTCAAGCACCCCCTAAATCCTATATAGACTGAATGATACTTCTAAAATTAGGTGAACAGGGTCTATGTTCAGGCAATCAAAATGAACGTAGCCTTTTGTATAAAGATTTTGTTTTATCAGATTGTACCATGCTTTATACTTGTGCACTATGGTGGCTCGCTCACTATTTGTGCTGAAGCACATCACTAGTTTAAGAATAAACTGTGGTCAAACCTAAAAAGCCGTGTTTTTTTGAGAAAAAAGTTCCCCGCGTGTGCGTTTAAGGGGCATACGTACAATCCATACATATAACATATGCCCGATTTTGCATTATCCACCCAATATACTGTCTCGCTCGCTTCGCGAGCTCGCCAATAAACAAACATCCCCAATTTTCAATTGTGTTACCCGTGTAAGTGTCTCGCTCGCTACGCACGCTCGCCAACAAGTAATAGCTAGAAGGGAGGATATTATTAGTAGTATCCTCTCTTCTGGCATTTGGTATCCTCTGCATGCACTCGTTTGAACAACACTATACTGGATAGAATGCCTATGTCGTAGTACACAAAGGGGTCAGCTATGTTCTAAATGGTGGCTATCTGTGTGTACTTTTCTGTGGTTATGCTCATGCTGAGTACTATTTTCAATCTACTGAGCTAGTACATGAAATTGAAGACACTAAGTCAAGCTTCATACAATGTAACTGTGGTGTCTTGGGAACCATTTTTTCATTGTCAGGGCAAAAAAAAACAACCCTAATGTTCAGCAAGAGGAAAGAAATGATCGACTCTTAGGATACAATCAATCAAGATTACTACTAAGTCAATAAGAAGAATAGTGGTTTTAATGGTGTATATATAATATAATACACACTGCTACATATGCCTTTGATGATACTAATTGATTATATTCATAACCATTTGCTAGGTCAACTCACATGCTCAATGGCCCTTAAAATGTTTCTTATGAAAATTCATAACATACTGTTTGATTATATTCATGGCTTTTTGGCTGCATTATCTCACACGAATCAGCAACTCTTGAATTTTCAAAAATTTACTAATGAATACAATTAATTCATAACAATTGTACATAAAAAGTCTATGGAGCAATTTGATTTTAATAGCATACATATCAATTTTATGATTATAAACAGCATCTTTCCTTCAACAAACAGCACTATTCATTTTTGCTTTTGGTTAGAATATTTAAAGTTAAAACATTTTGATTTTATTCATTACTTAGTAAGGTTACCTAATATAGATGTCATTTACAAACTGTTGTTTTAGCTCATTTTGGGTGTGGTAAGCTCAAGAAGGCTACTAGGTTAGGGTACGTCTGTATGTATATATTGTAGCTATTAATATACTCAATAGCCGTATGCAATGATAATAGGGTTGAAGTAAAAATGACAACTGAGCAGAACAAAAGAGTTTATACAAGCATTAAGGATTTTTGCAGTAAGTAACTAACTATTTTGTGAGAAGTTTTAATGCATCTAATATGCTTGTTATGAAGGCCAAAATGATGCAATAAAATACTTGCCAGAAGAGGAAGGTGAGCTGATGAATATTATGTTGAACAGTCAATCAGCAATGTATATGTGAGAAACAGATTACAGTGTGCTGCATCAGATATTTTTCACTAGCATACTCACAATGAACACATACTTTGTTCTTCATTTTTTAAAAACATCAGCTTGCTCTAGCAATACCAAATGCATTTCTATTGCAGTTATTTTAGAAGAAATAGGGCGACAGAAGGTTTCAGTGGACAGTTTCGATATCAATGTCAGTTAAGTATATTTTTCATATTTGTATGACATATTGAAACATTATACACTAAGCAATAGTATAATATCTTTTTATCATGATACTGAGGTTAGGGGCAGTTCCAGCACTAATGATGAGGAGGGTCCCAAATATATTTAGGTCAAAAACTTGTGAAATTATTTAACTAAAATGTTGACGTTTATTCAAAAAAGAATGGGCAGAAGATACCTTAGATAAAAAAATTCCTGTATGGGTACCCTTGTGCATTCCCCTGGATCCTCCCCTGGAGGAACACTATACTTACAGTATACATGGCAGTTTGTCTGTAATTTTTCACAAAAACAGTTATTCAAAGTCTTTATGAAGAATAATTGATAGCTTAGTATTACAGCTGCAATATTACATACAGTACAATGGCACATTACAGAATCATTTGGGGTAGAGCTATAGCTATAGGTTGACAATTAAGTTCCAATGGAAGCTAATCCTGAAATACAGAATATAGTGAGTAAATGATACAGTGTATCTACAGTACCAATGATTAAAGAAAAAAAACTGGCCTACTATTAGCGAGTAAAAGCACCAGTAACCTACGCTATTAAATTTAATAGAACTCATAGACCAATTGCTCGTGGCATTTTAATCGGTGTTACTTGTGCTATTAATCCTGAATAGCACTATTAAGTTTGTTTTTATTCGTAAAGATATGTGAAACAAACAAGTACTAGCTAATGAAGATTTTGATCTTTTTCCATGTCACGTATATAATATGTTCACATACCTAAATGCTATTCATTCAAATTGTTACAAAACTTTATATCAATATAATAATATACTATTATATTTAATATACATTATAGACAAAGATCTACAACGATCCCATACATGGCTCTATTGAACTTAATCCATTAGAAAATGCAATTGTCAACACCCATGAATTTTATCGATTAAAAAAAATTAAGCAACTAGGTAAGAATGCTACAGTGATAAAATTGTAGTTGTTATAGTGTATATTTTATTTTTAATAGGTGGTAAGAGTCATGTATTTCCTGCTGCAGAACACACTAGATTTGAACATTCAATTGGGTATGTTTAAAATAATCCAACTAGGTAATGTTGGTAGATAAGAGAAAAAATTAATTGGTCATCCAAATCACATGGAAACGTTTTACCATAGAAATTACAGCTTTTTGACCTGTCTCTGAGCAGGAAACAAGTCATATTAGAGTAATACTCAACACTGAGCAACTATTTTCATGAAGTGGTTGTTTTTAGTTGTTGTTGTTGTTGTTTTGTTTTTTTTTGTTTTTTTTTCAAGTACCAGATTTAATTAACAATGCCAGTAGATATGTGCTTGTTGTCAATAATCACTGGTACTTTGATGATGCTATGGCTAAGTTTTGATTCCTTGTCATCACAAGATACCTTGGTGTTTGATAGCTAAAATTAACTATATAGTCAATGACTCTATAGCTATAGTAGTACCCTCAGATATTTCGATATAGACTGAACAATGCCTTTGTGATTAGAAGTTAGACCAGCTAATCTCAGGTAAACAAACCATTTTTTGTTGCATTACGATACATTTTTCATACAGATTTAATAGCAGAAGTTTTGTCGAATTTCCCTTGAAAAGTCATGGTGTTTCACCCAGTTGTTTTTTGTGCTCAAACACACTTACAGTTTATATGCCTTCATTCTCTCTTAAACGTGCACACTGAAGGCTGTTATTTTGAATGTAGGTTTGCCCTTAGTTTATTCTAGATTAGTGCAAATAATTTCTGGGTTACATTAACATTGAGTGGTGGTTCTCAAGTTTGGTAAAAAAAAAGATCAAGTAGTTAGTCGTTGTTAAAGAACCTTCATTACACTTATTTATTTGAGAAGCTTTGAGAGTGAAAATGAAAAAAAATGTCTTTATGTATTGCCTCAGTGGTCCAAAATTTCATCATGTTGGCCTCTATGCATTACTGGTTCCTATTTCGTTGAGTTGGAACGAGGTAAAAGGTGTAAACAAACCCTTATGTAACTGTGAGCTAAATCTATATGGTAAAGTAAAATAAACTCATTAGTTCTCTTTCACATGCTGGCTGGCTATTTGTGCAGTATGCTAATGTGGGTGTTAATAGATTGGGATACAGTTATCATTAAGCCTCCCAGTATAAATTTGATACATTGATTGGGTACAGACACTCTAAAGTGGGTAATGGCTGTTCTTAGCTGTGAATTATTCATGAGTACAAACACCATAGTCAGTTGTCTGTCACCATCATCACCATTAAACACGCAAGCATAATATTATATAGATTATTAAATGCAACACTTTCAAATTATCATATATTTGACACAGTATTGCATATTCTTCCTTTTTTGGTTGGAGTACTCCTTTTAATTAATTTACTTGTAGTAAGACTACTGTTGGTGTAATGCTATACCGGTCTATTATTGGCCTTTTATTTTTTAGTATCCTCACTCACAATAAATAAATATGTCACTCATAACAACTAATTAATTAGTATAAAATATAAAATTAATCGTAATATACCATCATAAAATATTATTAATTGTTGTTTTTCCAAATATATCTCCCTACTGTATCTATGTATGTTCACTTAATTTCCTCAGATTGTTTCACATATACAACAAAAAAATGGCCTATACTTAAGAATAGACTATTTTGTTTAGTGTTTGCCATCTTGCTGGGCAATTCATCAATCGTTTAATTCAACGAAGTCAACCTCACAAACAAGAACAGAAGAAGAAGAAACAGCAGCAGCAGCAAGAGCAATCTCTACCACAAAATCAGGGGCAAACATTTTCGCAACAGGACCAGGAGGAAACACTTTCACAGCAAGAGCAGGAGGAAACACCTTTGCAGCAGGAGCAGGAGCAATCATCTCCGCCACAAGATCAGGAGCAAACACCTTCTCAGCAGGATCTAACTCCACAGCTGCAAGATCAACAACTGGACATTCTTTGCGTACGACTAGCCGGACTTTGCCATGACCTGGGTAAGACAACAATTTTAATTAGAAAGTTCAACTGATATTACTATGATCTACTATTGCATTATGTGGAATGTGCTAAACATTACAATTTTATGTTATTTTCGATGGAATAATGCTATCTGTATTAAATACATTGTTTTATTAAAGCTGGTTATATTTGGTTTCAACTAATGTATGAAAGTTGAAATATCGCTTAATATTATGCTATATTTTATTTTCAGGTCATGGGCCATTTTCCCATGTTTTTGAAGGTGTTTCCAAGAAAATTTTGGTAAAAATTAGAATTTTTTTAAATCATGTGAAACTGACTTTGGAATTAATTTATATAGTAAATTTGTAATAAGTAAATGTGTTGAGTACATGTTGTAAAGTGTATACTTCACAAATAACTCATGAAGCTGTGATAATTAAAAAAATATATATAATTATGTATAATATCTAAATAGCATTCTCATTCATAGCATTCATTTGCCTAACTTAGTTATAAACAGTGCTTATAACGTGAGTCAGGGTGTGATATGGAAAAATATTTCATTAGAAGAAGAGCCAAACACCTTCACAGCAGCAGGAGCAAACACCTCCACAGCAGGAGCAGGAGCAAACACCTCCACAGCAGGAGCAGGAGCAAACACCTTCGCAACAAAAGGAGAATGATTCTGTAAAGTTGTAATGAGTGAATTTTTTCTACATTGATTAAGAGTTTTTTCTAAGAAAATGTGTTCAGTAGATGTAAAAGGTATTATTTGACAAATAACTCTTCAAGCTGTAATAACACAATATATATTTAACATCTACATAGTATTCTAATTCATTTTTAGTATTCAGTAGCCTCATGTATGTATATATATATATATATATATGTTCCATACTAAATATCTTTACAATAAATAGTATTTTTTGGTTTATTACCCAACACATGGTATTTCAGTATATTATCTCACACTGTATAGTTCTAAATATGCTAGAAGTTAACAGCAGTGAGCCTGGTTACCAGTTCCAGATTTTCAGCTACCTTTTCTACAAATACTAACCAACTAGGTGTCGGCTGTGGGACACCCTTAACACTCAGAATAATACAGCAAACTTTAAATCACGAGTTACTAATCATTTACAAACTAATTCAATAAAGATATCTATATAAATCACTTCACTTTTGAGATTGATATGGCGAAGCAATTCACTCTTATGTATGATTATCACCAATTCATACTTGATTCATGTACATAATAAGTAATATACATATACGTATACATTGTATATATTTATATATATACTATAGGCTGAAAAACACATTAGTTGTTGACACTTAATTAAATTCAAAGTAATGTGTGTAAATGCAAATTGATATAATAAGCAGTTTTTCATTATATTTTTATCAAATGGAATTTTGTAGGCAGACCTCAGTCATGAGAAGATTTCAGTTATGATGTTTAAAAGAATTCTGCTGAAATATAAAAAAGTTCTAGCCATTTTTATTAAGATAGGAATGACCGAAGAACATATAGAAATGATATGCAACATGATTGATCCTGGCAAAGGATATATGGTAGGTGTTTTGTTAATATGAACTTTGATATTGGTTATAGCGACGTTCACCAAAAAAAAAAAGGAATTTCCTGAAGAGCAGGATTAGGTGTACTATTCTGCAGTTTGTATTGCCAAATGAGTGCAGGGCACACTGCAAGGTGGTATGCCCTGTCCTGCCATGTATTTCAGGAAATTTGACCTATTTAAGAGAAGGTATACGAAGGTGACCTAACTGTTTAAATCCTGTGTCAGGATATTCAAGTATATTTTTATTTAGTTCATCATAATTTTATCACCAAATTTGCAAATTTCAACTGAGCTAATTTTATAATTGCATAGTAAATATTAAAATAATTCCATTCGTTACTTTCATTTAAAATAAATAGGATTTTATACATAGGTATACCTACTGGTATATATCACGGCATATATAAGTAAAATTATAATTGATTATATTCTCAGGCTAAAAAGAATTCTGATGTAAGAGCAGCTCAAATTTAAAGTCTTTCCTCAAATTTTTTAGAGTTTTAATTATTTCAATGGGGTAGTATGAACAAATAGATGGAAGTAAATATGATAATCCTCTTATAACATTTAAATATGTACTGTGCATTGAAAAATCATTTAATAGCATTATAATAATGTTAGTTTGTTTACTCATAGCGTAAAGTGCCTGGTGAAAAGAAGTACTTATATGAGGTAAATTTTTTAATTTGTCATTTAATTGTTTACCTTTATTCATGTTTAAGGTTTGATTCTTGCATGCAAACAAATACAGTGATTTAGCAAAAATTTTTGACATGTTATTTTTATCACACCATTGTATAGAATTGTACGAACAATTTTGAATGAGAACTGAGTTTATAGTGTAGTAAAATTTCTTTATATTGTAGTAAAATTTCTTTATATTGTATTTTTATTTATTTTTTAAAGATTAATTAAAGTGTGCTCATGAGAATATTATTAACAGATTACTATGACTTCAATAAATTGAATAGGACTTATTTTGTATGTACAATATGTTGTCATAATTATTTTTTTATAATTATGAACAAGTAATTGTTTTAGCAAAAAAAAACATGCAAAATATTTATTGATATTCAATGTTTTAATACAAAATTGTACGATTCAATTCATATATAGATTGTGGCCAACAAGGAAAGTGGATTGGATGTAGACAAGTGGGACTATTTTGCAAGAGATTGTCATTATTTAGGCCTCACAAATGAGTTTGATTTTCGGTATGTTTAACAGGTATATAATTTTAAGTAACACTAGTACTGTACCTCAGTAAAGCTAAAAGTGAAATATGAAGACAATAATTATGAATATCCAAAATGTGCACACAAATTGAGTTTCTCCCTCGTGCTTTTTCGTATTTCTCATATTTTTTGACTATCTCACATGACTAAATGAGGAATTTCCTATTGTTACGTATTATTTCTGGTAGAGGATAGGGCCAAATAGCCCACATGTAAGACTTATCCGCTAATAGAAAGTTAAATAATTTCCTAAATACATGATGATAGAAAATTCCATTTTTTATCCTGTGCTAGTTTTTATCTTCAGATTTGCTATAATTTCACAAGTCCACAGTATGTGCACTGTGATTATACCTCACAAACATCAAAATATGTAAATAATTGGCTATTATTGAGTAAAACTAACTAATCTTCACCACTGTTGTCAATTTCATAATGCTAAGATAAATAGCTAAATATTATTCACATTGCCAACACTGTATAGCAATACACAACACAATACTAATTTTCACACAAAATTAAGTGAAACTTTGAAGTTGATCTTTGAGGTTCTTTTGTTTAAAAAAGTATGTATGTTAAATGAGATCTAGAGCAATATAATATGTGTAAATTCCATTATACACATTCAATGTTAATCCTTTTATATGTACAATGAATTATGACCCTTGATTACCTTCCATCTTCAATATCAGTTTATTGTGAAGTAAAAACTTATTGTGCGAAGAATTTTTTTATGAGTAAACATTATGAAAAATAAATACTTTGTAGTCGGTGTATTGCAGTTAGCAGTATTGTGGAGTGCAATGGACAGCTTCATGTTGGATTTCAAGAAAAAGTAAAATATATTGATTGTTATCATTCTAACTTAATATTATTGAATATTGTGTAGGAAAAAAGCAATATATATAGAATGTTTAAAACACGCTGCATGTTGTACCAGAAAGCATGCTATCACAAAGTTGCAGTGGCTTTTGAACTAATGTAAGTAATACAATTTGATGTAAACGTATTTTAATTATAATTATCCACTCCTTGATTTCAGGATAAAAGATGCTCTAGGAAAAGCTGGCTGTTTTCCTATACAAATTGAAGATAAGGAAACAACTCTGGAAAAAATTTTAGTTAAAGCCAGCGAAAGCAATTTAGATGGCTATGTGTATTTAGATGATGGCTTATTGTCTAACATACTACTATATCAGGCAAACAAAGAAACAACTGAGGGAAAGGAAATAGCAGAGGTAAATGTGTGGAATTTATAGAAATTGTTGACAGTATAATGTGACATAGGCTCAAGACATAGTCAGAGGAATTTTTAAAAGAGAGAAATATGAAATGATAACATCAGAATCGTTCTTTAGTGATGAATTCAGCTTATGCAAGGTATGATAATTAACTTATAGCAATAAAATATTTATAATTTCCATCCATAGCCTCTTAAATGCATACCAGAAAATTTTAAAGATATGTTAAAGCAAAAATTTGATGGCACTTTTAAAGTTGAGGTAAGTTGAAGTATTAATATGAATCCTATATCATTGTAGTAATTTATGTTTTTATTCTTATTGCTATTTTATTTTTGCTGATGTTGCTTTCATTTCTGCTTAGCCTATAACAATAAAAGGTGCATCTGAATCTGGTGACGAAGATCCAGTATCTAAAAAAGTTAAATTTTTCAAGAAGGTATGTACTTAATCATGATATTTCTATAGCAGTAGTACTTATCTGTATTACTAGTTGTGTGCTTGAGCACAAATTAAGAGCAATCCTAATACTACACTAATTTATTTTAACTTCTAACACTCAAGCTACTAACAAAGAAGTTGACATTTTAAATTATGTATATACGGTAAATACGGTGTATGTATTCATGAATAATTCATGAGCTCAAACTGTTCAAACAGTCGTCTTTACAAAAATTTGTAAAGCGTCGTTACGTTTAGTAGAAAGAGATTAATAGTAACTAAAAAGTAGATGTAATACTAGACCACAGAAGGCGTCGTATATTTAAGGAAGCTGAAAGTAAGAAAAGGTAAAAGTATGAAAGATAACCTATACTAAATTTTTCCAATTAAGTTTATGCAAAATTATGTTTGTTAGCTGGTGCTACCAAATTATTTCAATACCAACTATTGCACTGTTTCATAATTAGATGCCAAACCTGCTCTATATAACTTATTGTGTGATGTAATACTAAATAGCAAATTATTTAAAACTAGCAAGTCCTCCGCCACACAGTGGCACTTGACCTATTGCAAAGTAACAATAGAATGCAGTTGCACAAGTTATCTTGCTCAGTTATCAATCTCTACCATTGGTTAAAGTTACATACATTTCCCTCTCCTGCTCTTTTTTTCCTTAACAATCTCAGCTTTCCTTAACCCCCACCTTTCCTTTCTTCTGCCCTGTCTACCTCTCTTGCTTCTGAATCTCTCTGTCCTATTATTATGATAGTGGACTTGAGCTTTGCGAAACTTGAAAATTTTAACTTCTTTTTCATACACACCTTCCTTTATGAAACCCAAGCAGCCTTTACTGTTAATTCCACCTGCATTTTAGTTACAATTAGCTAATATCGTGCCTTTTTCCCTTCTCTTCCGTTCTCTTATAAACCTACGCTGCCTTATCTCACTGATTCCCAACAGCTTTTTATACTTAATCGCCTTTAGCCTTATAATTCTGTGTTGTATTTGTTATAATACATATTCAAGTATGTTACATATTAATGTGATTTGTAGTGTGACAGAACGATGAGAATACCTCCTAGCATGGAAAACATAGTAAGAGTAAATGATGTGGTGTGAGTGTTAATTTTTTTACATAATAAACTGTGTAACCTAATGCTATTAACTATAAAATGCATCATTTAAGATTGAATTTTATCTAGTGTACAAATCACCTCTATAGCAAATGTATGTAAGGAATTACTGTAGCAGGAGAGAGTCTGGGTGGGGGAAGGGTGGGTTTAAGTGGCCAGGGCCACATCCTTTAACCCATTCACCGGCACAAGCGCCTATAGGCATTCAAGGATGACATAATGCAGGGAAAACATTTCCCCCTCAACAACAAATGCTAAAGCTCAGCTGCAGTGTCCAGAGCATGGCTAATGTGTTGTTCTATTACATATATTTTAGAATAGAAATAGCTACTGCATAACTAAGTTAGTCACGCTAAAAATAAACTTGATGTTAGCTCGAAAAGTGGAGAGAAATTTGTCTGCAACTGAGGTGGTGGATCATGTATTCGACAACTTTTCTGGTAGTGAAAGTAAGAGTGAAGGCATATAGGAGATATAATAGCTACCATGGAGATATAATGTTGTGGCTAGAGAGTCGGGTTTTCTCATGAAAGCTGGCATCATTGCTAACTGAGGAAACTACAAGTTTTCTCAAGTGAGAGCTTATAGAGCCCTGTAGGTAGCATAGATACCAGCAGCTATGTCGAAGAGGAATACAAGCTGATATTACTGGTAAGACAAATAGGTAATTACGCTGTACATTCGGAAAAAATAAGAAATAATATTCCTGGTAATGTGGCATGAAGTTTTGTTAGCACTACATCCACCCATATGTAGTACACTATAAGAGGTGTGCTTGAAAACAATTTGCAAGTTAGCCTCCCGAGAGAAGTTACATAAAACTAAGTACCATTGTAGGATTAATTTTAACTTCTAGCACTCCAGCTATTCAAATGCAGTCGATTTTTTATATTAGGTACATAAGGTAAAGGGGTCTCATGTCATAGTAACCACTCACCCCAATGGTTTGACTAAAAAAAAACAACAACAGCAAACTGCACAATTTGTATTTTGAAGGAATTACTGACTGGTTTGAAACTAACCTTGTAGTAGCCAAAAAGCTATGAAAAAGCAGCTAAAATGTTTACTTGTTAGTTAAATATATTTACGTTGTGCCATTCTTTAGTTAAGCAATTGCTGTAATGCACAACCCTTTCAGACACACACACTTGTTCACTGGCCATACCAACACAAAACATACCTGCATAGTTAGACAATGTAAGAACAATACTGTTCCGTAGGGCTAAAACTACCACTGCTGCAAATTAGAATAAAAATGAACTTTCAAGTTACCCCTGATAGTGTCTCGCTCACTTCTCTCTCTTACCAATAAATAATATACAGTTAATAGACTTTTAATATTATTTAACCTAATTAGCCTAACAGATGCATATTTTTCATATAATTTAATCGTTTTTTTTTTATGAAGTCACATAATAAACATTAATACAAATATACCTATTTAACATCTTAAATTTCTTGCTTATGCTTCCCCATAAGCTATTGCCATGTTATCATGAACTAATTAATATAGCAAGATAAGTAATTAATGTATAACATAATAATTATAAGTATAAAATTACTGACTATTCATTCTGTTTTCTATTTAATAGCCTCCAGAATCAAAAGTAAACATCCCTAAAGCATTTGAGGAGTACCAAATTAGACTTTATTACACCAAAGCTACAAATTCTATTAAAGAAGAAGATATGATGAAAATAAAGCGTCTGTGAGTTTGCAAATCAGAAATTATCATCATAACACAACTTAATACCATTTAAATGAGCCTGAAGGTTAAATATTATTACCTTCATTGTTTCATAGCCTTATGTTTACTTAGCTAATTCAAGGTTTTAACTACCCATAAAAATTGCATGTATTTTGGAAATATTAGTAGTAATGTTACAAATCATCAATATGTTTCTATAACTTTGAAAGAAACGATGCTGACATCCAGTAAGCAAAAAAAAATACAAATGAACATTAAATGAATATCCAATTTAACAAACTCTGTTAACTTGTTGAACATATTACATTTAAATTGAATTCGGCATTTTTTTTTTGTTTTTAACTTAACTGACGTACCAGGCCAGTTTCTGAAGTATATTATGTAATCATATATTTATTAATGTGGAATTTGTTCTTTCATAGGTTTCGTGAATATGTTTCACTCAATTATATTTATAGAAAAAACTGGAGAGGTGACTTACGTGCTCGTATGGAGGCTCTATAAATATTTATATAACATACTTATATCTTTATACATTTTTAGAACTGTTTTGTAAACGTCTTTTCCGTTAGTTTAAAATGTGTTGTACTTTTATTGTGATTGGTAGCTATACTAGTGATATGCTTCAGTATAAATGGCAAGTGATTGTGCTCAATATTTTAGACAATTTTTATTATATTTAAACCATTAACCTTATAATTGCCATTACAAGATCTGTATGGAAAATATAGCAAAAATATCTCTTTTGCTTGAAATAAATGTTCTAGCTCCTATTTACTTAGCAGTTAACTGTTTCTTATCCAGTAAGTAGGTAATGTTTTTGCTCAGTATTTTTTCCTTATAAAAAAAAATATTCAGAGCTGCATCCATAATTATATCAGGACTAAAGCCATTGAGTCAGGTTAATATGGAATAATATCTTAATTTATTATTACATTTTTAAAGTCTCCTAATGCATAACTACTGATAAAATAAAATAGCAAGCACTGCAAATAATTTGATTGTGGTCTATTTTGACTCATTTCTATAAAATTATATGATTATGACTTTTAATTTTTGTTCAGGCTCCTTATTACTACAAGCTGAAGTCATTTATGCCTATAAGATGGCAATATATCCCTTCAGTGCCTTTGTATGGCAAGTGCACTTTGATATTTGGTGTTGTAAAAGTATGACTTCAGCATTTTCAAGTGATAAAATATGTTGGATCGTGGTTGCTATAACATTAAAAACCCTTTTACTTGCGTTCTAAAACAATTAACACTACTAATACCTGAAAGTTTAGTTGTTGAAAGCTTCTTGTGCTACTTAAAGTATTAAGTACGCTTACACTGTTCTAGTTTCTTGGACTACACATATCAATGTAGATCACCCATGTTTACTGGTATAATGTCACACAGAAATATAGCATGAAGTGCAGTAACTTGCTGAAAGACTCAGTAAATAAATGAATGCATGAATGGCTCGGCTAGGGTGCATTACTCTTTTACAAAAATTAATGAAGTACTACAGATGTTCATTATGCCTTAATCTGTAGTACTTCATTAATTTTTGTAAAAGAGTAATGCTATAGAAACTGCTATCATACACATTATAATCTACATAAGTTCTTAAATTGAATTGTAAGTGTCTTTAAATAAACATAATAGCTATGCTCTAAATTAGATTATTATTATAAATTTTTTAAGTATACTGACATGCTGTAATTAAAGTAAATGACTTTAAGGAGTTTGATTGCCGAGATGCTAAATTTGTGAGTGATGTGAACTTTAACTATGGCAACATTGAATTTTGACAGATGATCTCTGTATAGTAGCTCCTGAATTTTGTGATTATTAAGCAACACAAACAACTTTTCAGTCATAAGTTTAAACTTAACACCACACTACAGTACAAATGAACTCTTCTCGACTTATGTATATTTATTATATCCATTCATTTAAGTCACACAACATTTATTCTTAATATTAAAAATTGGTGCACTCTTTAACTGAAATATGCCCAAGTGGGTAAAGAATTATTAAATTCTGTTCTAGCTGTTGCAATTTTTCAAATCAAGAGAAGTTCAAATAAAGCTATATATTTTCTTGATTGGCCACAATGAAGCATAACTGATTATGGAAATAATGAACTTTATTCAAAATAATATTTAAATTTAAATTCTAAGTTTAGGTTAAGTGACCATCATCAGTTTCAAATCAAGCTCAAGCAATCAGTCTGCATACTCCATTCAATTGGTGTAAGCAACAAGGGTCGGGAAAGCATTTGGACCCAAACCTAAACCTGCACGAGTTATAATGAATATATTGTTACTTAATAGATTGTTTCTTTAATAGAGTAGAAGCAGCTACTCTTCCTTCCCAACATGGAGCATTATGTCTCCAAATTTTTTATTTATTTTTATCTTCTCTAATAATGAGTTTTGGTGTTCCTTGATGCATGGGTCGTAACTACCCAATGTGATAACTCTGAATAGAGGTGATATGGGAAATATTGCCGTAAGCCACATCCTGTTTACTTTAAAGCATTTATGTGGCCACAGGTATTAGACCTAGTTCAGTACATAATGTGTATAATATATGTAATAGTTATGCCAAGGCCAACGAGGGGTTATGGAATATAACCGGCCGATCCCGAGGGCGAATCCCGAAGGATAAGGGCGGTGATATTCCATAACCCCGATGTTGCCATGGCATAACTGTTTTATACCATAGTTGCTGCTACTACTACTCTCTCATATCCACCTATATGGGACCAGCCCTACCACATATAACTCTCCTGCCGCTCTCATACCACAGGAATTTACCACAGCTAGCTGCTTTACTGCTTACTGCTGAGCAGCCCAGGTAGAGTTAGATCTGGAGATAACAGCTGGCAGCTACAATGCTAAAGTAAACTTGCTAAAGTAAACTTGCTAAAGTAAACTTTCTGGCGTGCTTCAATTGAATTTTAATTGAATTTTAATTTTGGGCCGGAAACACTGAAGAATTCGCTTGACACCGGTACTGGTGGATTAGTGAAAATCACCGGGAAAATAACATAGCCCCAGGAAAAATCACAGGGAAAATATCACTTTTAATCCATGGGTGTTACCGCAGCAACCATGGTATAAATAATAATATTACTAGTGATATGCATGAGCACAAATATCTAGTGAGCCATTAGCCCACAAGTAATTCAAGCAAGGTAGAAGCTGATGTAAGTTGATTTTTTGCCTTCACACGCTTTGTATATTCAAAAATAACAATAAGGCTACATTCATTTAGTTCACCTGAAATTCACCCAGTTTTAAAAGACATCATTCAGCATATTTAGTCAATAGTAACTCAAGTAGCTATGTAGCCATTAACCAAATATTTTAGCTAACAAAATACGTAATTACTTTCACACCTCTATTTTCCAAATAGTGTGCAAATAACTAGTAATATCACTGTCTTAAAGATTCTATTGAGGACCTTAATAAAAATCTGTTAACTGTGTTGATAATTATTAGAGTAGATACAAATATAACAAGACTGTAGAGATTACCAAAACACATTGTACACTAATCAATGATTTTGTTATTGTTGTCATTGGACACTTTACTAACAGTTTAATGTTGCTTGTAAATTTTTTGAGCTATTTTTACTGGACTTACCAACACAAGAGTTACAATTGATTCCCTTCAAGACTAGACTTTTAAACAAAGGATTTTCAAAAGCAACACTGTTGCATAATGCATATTACTACGACCAAATGCACATGAACTTTATGAAATTGAATATCTCTTTAAAATCTGGAGTGCAACACAAAAATGTAAGCAATCTAATTCAAATTTTATTTATGCTGTACCTACATCAATAACATGACATCCACCTTATTTTCTATGTGTTATTGTTTTTTATTAGCCATGACTAGAGATTGCTGGATTGTTCTCAAACATTTTTGAATTATTGTTGTTGTTTTTATTCCAAAAAATGTGCTAATATTATAAAAGTATTTTCTTATTATTATCTTAATATTCCAATTAGGAATAAGTGAAATAGTGATGACTCCAGTAGCTATATAAAGTTGGTATGTTATGAAATGAATGAGTAAAAGAATCATGCAACCTCTCAATTTTTTAGTAGGTATGGCCTTTGGTTGCCCTTGGATAAATACACTTGATTTAATTCCATTATGTGATAATAAAAGAATGTCAACTCATTATGGGTTGTCCATCATTGTAACATGATGCAGAGTCAAGGTAACATGTAGGCATTGTCTCCCAATGCATGATCACAGAATAACAATACAATGGAAAGAACTAATAATTTCATTTTCATTGCCTTAGACTTGGTTCAAAATAATTTGAAGTGACTATAGAAATCATTTAGAAGTAGTTCTTTATATAATAGACTTTCCTTGTTTTATCAATTGAAATGCATCTTGGGTAGTATAACTGATTGTTTAAGTTTACATTTCACATTATGCAGATATGTGTATAGATATTACCATTGTGTTTGTATTGTGAGTGGAAACTATTAAAACATGCAAAGTGTTAATGGCCTGCTACCAATATAGTTGTTTACACTTTACATTTATTGCATTGTACACTTTGTACATTTAGTGAATAATGGCTTGGTTGCAGGAATGTAGATAGTGGGTAAGAGATTATTTATGTAGCTATCCTGTTGTTCTAAATGTTATTCTTTCATGAATAAGCATGTATATTACATCACATTAGTAGTACTTTTTTAGTAATAATTGTTTAAACTATTGCTCAGTTTACATTACACATTTTATGAGTATGAAGGTTTTAACACTGTGTTGGTATTACTATGGTAATTTCTATAACTAAGTGGTAAATCTCAGCTACCAGGTGTTAATAGCTTGCTACAAATAAAGTTGTTTACACTACAAAAAGTAATCCACTTTGATTTAGTGGCTCAATGGAATTATTTGGATGGCAGGTATTTGGATGGTGAGTAAAATAATCTTCATGGAGCTTCTAAAACTTTTATGAAGTATTTTCATTTTAATACACTGCTTAAAGTGTAAACTGTGCTGATATTTAGAGTTGACCAAAATTTGACAAGCCTGTAGAGGTTATCAAGCTACTTTTCAATACATTATAGACTAATTTCTGGTACTGTCATGGTTGTCTCTTTTCAAGCAGTGTTAGCTGTTGTTATAAAGCAGGCACATTACACCAAATATTAGAATTTCTTTAGTAATAGTTGTTTTAGCTTTATTCCACCACTTTACATTTCACATTATTATGTGAATATAATATAGACTTACATATTGTTGCATATTATATGTGTTTCCAGTGGAAATATTTAACACCTTTGCTACAAAGTGTTAATTGTCTGCTACAAGTATTTTGAGTGGCCTATTATAGAATATTTTCAATTCATGACTAATTGCTTGATGACAGTTATGTGGATGGTAGGTAAGTGAATCTTCCTGTGAATAAAACATTATTCTTTGTCCTTGACTCTTTCAACACAGAAAATACGGTATGGACAAAAAAATGACACAAAGGACCAGCTCTGCCGAGCAGTATAATAGAATCACTCTGAGCAGTACAATTATGCAGGTTTCAGCAGGCGCGAGACTGCTGGGTCTAGTTGGCCAGACATTTTGTTACTATTAAAGAGGCACAGTACACTATATCAGAAGTTTGGTTCACTCTTTCTTTCTAAAAGCACTTGATCTTTATTATTATTATGAATAATGAACATTATACAGTATCAGTTGCACTGGGAAGTATAATTTTATAAAAAGGTTTTTCAAAGGCAAGATTTTTCAAAGGGGGAGGTTAAAAAAAAAAAAACGGTAAAGCTCACCAATTTTACAAATCTACACAGCCACACCCTTCATATGAAATATGTTGATTAACACTGTAATTTCCCATTCTCTTCTATGGGGATGTTTATTCAGATAATAGAGTGCATCTAGCTCAATCAAGTCAGTGGTCTTTTAATTGCTTTGTTTTGTGAGTAAACCATTTCACCTAAAGGATACCAACGATAAAAAGAATAAAGGTATACGACTAACAACCAGCTTTCTCCTGATAGTCTAGTGGAAGCAGGGGTGAACCAAGAATTTCATGACGCATAATTGTTCTTGGCAGATTTTGAATCTTTAAGTAGTCTAGATTAATATTCCACTTGGTGCCAACTTGACATCCTTGAGGAATTTGAGAAATTCAAAATGGCCGCCAAAACAATTGTTATTAAATTGCATTAATTAACATAAAAGAGAATTCTGAAAGTTGGCAATTTAGTAAGTGGCATGCACATCTATGGAACCTTTTGCATGTTTTTAGTGAACTACTTTATTTATGCATCCACAGAAATTCAAAATGGCTGCTAGGTTGAGGATTATTTTAATTAAAACGTGTATGTTCAGAAAGTAACAGATATAATGCATGAATCAATAATGACTGTGACAGTTTTAAGCTATAAAATGTAAATGGATGTCAGCGATTCCTATTCAGTAGCATATTTAAGTATCTTCCTCGTCTTCATCATCGTCATCTCCACTTAGCTCCTCATCGTCTACAGTATTGTTTGCCATATTGTGTTTTGTCATCAGATTAAAGCACCTATCAGACCCACCACATTTGCAGAACAGAGAGCAAGGAAGCTGAACTGATGCACATCCACATCTGAGAGATGAGCAAGGCTGATCACTGCTGCATGTGCACTGAATTGTTTTGAGTACTTCTGGTGGTGCAAGAGGAACATCCTGTGGTAGAGGAATTGCTCTGAGTGACTTACTACTGTCATCCTTAACCCATCCAAATTTCAATGGGTCAAGGTTTGGAGGTTCCTCATCTAGAGCAGCTTTCCATATGCATGCCTGAAAGTGAGCCCTCTTCGTATTTTCCTTAAATGATTGACTAATCGGTGGTATTGTTTTAAGTTTTGGTAGTAGCACTTTTTCGTCCAGTTTTGGAAACCCATACTTTGTCGCGTATGTCGGTCATTGTTTCATGAGGTTGACATTTCTGACCATAGCATGCTGCAACAAATGCTGCTGATTCACAAAGGACATCCTCTAGGCTGGCCATGGGGTTACCCAGGTGGTTCAACCTATTTCCTGCCTCAAGAGTTTTTACAACCTTCGTTTTACCAATGCCGAAGTAAGATGCAACAGTGTCACACCCAGTCAACGCATGAGCTGGAAGAAGTTGTAGGGCAATACTTTGGTGCTTGGCAACTGTAGAACCAATGTTAACTGATGAGCGTCCCTGACTAGTTGGTTCCATGACAAGCGTTGATGTCAATTTCTTGTCAGCATAGTAATGAACTAATAGCACAAACACATCTGTGTCGTCACTGATAACTTTGATAGTGCAATCCAAGGCTTGCCAGATACACTACTTGGTTAGGAATGATAACGTCTGCCTCTTCGTGCATTGTCTTCAGGTCAGGTCTTATGATTTGCAATCCACTACATACCTCTGTAGGTATTGGTGATTTTCCAGTGACTACAAAACTGTTGGGAAGATTTAGCAGTGCTACTGAAGACACAAGTTCATCACAAATCTATCAATGAGCTGTATTTTATTTTTTGTAACAGTTAGAGCAACGTCTTGAGGAGGCAGAGGAGAGCTGAGACACAGTTGATGCTCTCTAGAAACCTGTGCTTTACGAGAGCATCTAGTTCCACTTTTAATACTGTATTCACAATAGCGGTCAAATATTATGTGTACTTGAGTGCTGCCTTTCAATTTACTTGTGATGTGTTTCACAACATTTGTCACCAGGTCTTGTACGCTCCCCTTACTAGGCCAATGCACAACCCAAAGTATGGCACAGCCATCCATGACAATAGCATCTGGTTGTCCTGTAGCACGAGCTGATTGTTCCACCTGAAGTTTGTTCTTTAGCAATTACTTTGACTTGGCAATACGCAGATTTCTAGTTATTTCATCAAACATTGACGTAGGAACTGATGCTAGTTCATAGCTAAGAATGTATTCCACCTTAATGTCTCGAGAGTTCATGAGTGCTAGGGCCCTAGCAAATATCAGTCCAGAGTCAAACTGCTCAGCAGCAACTGTTGTTGTTTTTTCCTTGTTCTCTTTCATTGTACGAACTTTCTTCTTGAGGGGTTAGTGGAACCCCGCTGGCCAGCTAGCTTCATATTCTTTCATCTGGGATTTTCCCAGGTCAATAGCGTTATGTACATTTACTTCATCCGTACATATATGCCCAGTAACTATGTTCACAAGATGACTTGCTGTGTTCAACGGATCGATGCAAGTTTGCAACTTTTCCCTAATGACTTGCCTGTCATTTTCATCATATTTGACTCGTGATGCTAACTCCTCCTTGTGGGAGGTGATCTCCACTGATGAGGAATCCTTCAAATCTGCCACATCCTTCATCAATCTGCTGCAGATGTGCAAACTCATTGCCCATTTATGGACAGCTTTCTCATTCAGTGTTATTCAAAACCATTGGGTCCATGCCCATATCGCATAAAAGTGGTTACTAGTGATGTCTTCCACAAGCTTATCAAATGCCGAATCAGTGCTTGTGGAAGCATGGCTATAAACTTGCTTAGTTTTGAAGAGCATAAAGTTCTTCCTACAGTTGTCATGATAACGTGCTTCTGTTGCATGTAGATCACTGACTGCACCTTGCAATCTTACTTAAACCTGGTTTGCCCATGCATCTTTCCGTCTATTTCAGACTTCAAGTATTGAGTCTTTGAAGGATAATCCAGTACCACGGCCTACTGTTTTACAAAGATAGGCAGGTCTCCACCTGGATGGGTTGCGTGGGTCAGATTTAAGATTGCATGTTTCTCCACAGAATATACAGTGCAACTTAAAATCAAACGAAGATAAATCTGAACGACATAATCGTTTTTGTGGTGGCTCACCTTTTAGCCCCACTCTACCCACCTGACGCTGTATGTGGGTTTTTTAAGTGTATGAGGAAACACAGCTTCTATGGCACACGATGGTGTAAGTTGAATCTTCATCCAGGTGGGATTGAAGACTTTCATATAGGTTGTCACCACACTGATGACTGGCAGCAATAATGCTCCTGATCCTCGGTGCTCCAGATGTAATCAACTTTTCTGACTGCTTACCACACTTAAAAAAACAATTCGACATCACCTTCAGCTACTTCTACTTCTGGATAGAATAATAGGATATTATAATGCTTATTTGGTCAAAATAAAAGCATGCATCCAAAGTCTAAGAAAATGTATTTATTCTTAAATCATACCTGCCTTCCTGCTAGCTTGTGTATAGACCAATGAACTTGTTCAAGTTTGTTTCGAAGACAAGATGACAACAATAACCAGACACAAAAATGGCTCATCCAACTCAAGTCTGACCATCTTACAACTATCACAGTCTTATATACTATCACAACACAACAAATTAGGGCTCAGGTTCTGCAGGCTTGTGCAAGCTGGACAACAACAAACCACATAAACACACATCAAAGGGTTCAAGTTTTGCAGGCTTGAGCAAGCCTGACATCAAACCACATGCTGCATGATTGATTCTAGCTCATCTGACATGTAAATTATTTTTAAGATCTGAAAAATTAGAAAAAAATTTGAAAAACAATCAGAAAAGTGATGAACTCTATCATCAGAGGCCATTGTCGGCCATCTTGAATTTCTCAAATTCCTCAAGGGTGACGGAGTGGCACCCGGTGGATTATCCATCTGGACCCTTCAAAGAATTCAAATACACAACAAACAATTATGCGTCCAAAAATTCCAGGTCCCTCACAAAAATCAGTGTTTGGCAACCGGACTATGACTAAGTGTTTACTTTTATCATATAATAAAACGTAAATTCATCATCATTCTAATCAAAGGTATCTCTTTTCCATGAAGTATTATTAATATAAAACAATCGACTTAATTTACAATGCACATATATTAATATTTATTAAAATATTATATTATGCCAATAACTCATTGATCAGCTTTATATAATTTCTTAGCTTGTATTTTAAGTACAACTAACATGCTGAATTTCTACTATAACATTCAATTTCTTCAAAATACTGTTCCAGTAAATAAGTAGAATTTAGGATAATAGCAGCACATTTTCCATTAACTTCTCAAATACTTATGACTGCTAAATATTGTTTGTATTTAATATTGGGAATAATATTCCACCATCATAAAAAATAACACCTAGTAGTATAATTAATCATTGCAGAGCTAGAATTGTGTTTGAAGTATTGTATATGTATATCACCTAATATAGAAAAGTAAGGAAATTACATGAATATCAAATGATTGAAATAGTTGTGCCATAAAAATAGCGTCTTCAAAATTTATTTTATACCATCTAAAATTACCAACAAAATTGAACATTTTGATGCTTATTTTGTCAACTTAACTATACTCTAGGTCTTATTTATTTGTAAAGCAGATATTTCCATTCTAATCCCTTTGTTTGCTGGACAAATGTGACACAATTATTTATTTATATTAAGTCAAATGAATAGCATAGGAAAGATGTGACTAAATAAGCTATTATCCACTATAAATCGAGTTAATGGCTAATACTTGGTTGCTAATCTTGAATTATCTAACTGATTTGTAGTAATATACCAGTGCTTCTTCAGTGCAGCTGAAAAAAGTTCATCTTTAAATATGTGTGTCGTCCAACTTGAAGTAGTTCATATTTAATGCTCCCCTCTTTATGGGAGGCAATGATCAGCAAAAATTTTAATAACATTTTATTAATGAAGTGGCGTGAAACAGAAAATAAAACAGATAATAATGGGCTTGCTGCTTTCAGGACTGATTCGATGTCCCTGCAGGATATTTATCAACTTCAAGCATATCAACACTGGACTCTCTTTAGGAGTTTGATTGATGAGAAACTTGCACTGGGAATGATGTGCCAATCTTAATTAATAATTAATTTTGCACAAACTGTAAATATTATGTGTCACTCCAACTGTTCCAAAGTACAGGTTAATTGTGTGAGCAAGTAGTGTGAATAAATATTATCACACACATGTACAATATGTAATTACCACACATAAAAAGAATCCGCAATGCATAGTTAATGGCTAAAAAAAAACTTTTATGCTTAAATTTTCATATAAAATACAAATGGCATTATTTCCATTTAATAATGTTAAAAACATTATTACATTATTTCAAGAGATCAAGAACTAAAAACTATGTCAAGGTCTCATTAATCTTATGTTTTTTTATTATGTCAATATTATTATGGGCAAAAAGACTTTTCTGATGGTTGTGTGTAATAAAATTTTCATGTAGCTAAAACACTATGCACCCACAATCTATATTTTATGGGATGTTACTCAGGAAACTATGGGTCTAAACAGGATGGCATTGAAATTACATGGCTTGCAACAAATGCCACAGTGATATAGCTTACTGTATGGTCAGAGAACTATTATTTCTGCTACTCATTTTGCCACAGTAATGTCACAAATAAGTGAACGTACACTTGGATTAAAACTAGTTTCTTAATAAATTCCAATTGTTTAAAATTGCTGTATTTATTGTAACAGAGTCTTGTTGTCATATCTCAAGTGTATACCTAAGTGATTGAAGCAAATATTCACCAATCTGCATCACAATCTGAAGTTAGTGACAATATTAATGGCAGATGTTGAAAAATATTTAACTAACATTTGGTCAGTAACAATGTTTCTCATTTGAGATGACAATGATCACAATCTATATTTCTGTGCATGACATAAGAGCACTCAAAGCAAATTTTCCACTTGTTACTATAAAACATGCAAAGCAAATTATATGCTATGCAAGTTTTAGCAAAGTAAAATTTTCTGAGCACAAGCTGTATGTGGAGTACTTAATGTAAATGACTTTAGAGTAGTTGTAAGAAGTAATTATATTTACAGATGTTCATATTCATTAAGATTCCCATACATCCAGTAGCTAATGGATGCCATAGTTGATTATAAAACCTCCTTGCATAAGAATTATACTATATATGTGCTTATACAACTTGCTTATTATTCTATAGCAGTGTATGTCATAAAACGTATGTGATAATATTGTCTGCTACAAAGTGGTAATTGTTTTAAAGTTGTTGTCTTAATGGATACTATACTATCTTTTTAAAGTTGTTGTCTTAATGGATACTATACTATCTTAGTCATTATTGACTAATGACTTGATAGCAGGTATGTAAATGGGGGATAAAAGAATATTCGTGTTTCTACTTTCCTTGTAATAATTGTTGCACCAAATGAGAAGTATTTATTTTAGTAATTTTTGGAGTACCTCCTATAGTTTACATTGTGTAACTATAGAGTTCTTCTTATGGTATTACTAGTGGAAAATTATTAAAACAAAGTGGTAATTGTCTCTTACAAAGTTGAATTGTGTGCTACAAATGGAATTGTTTGCATTACAAATAAAACAGCATCACTTTTAAAAAAATATATTGACAAATGGCTTGGTGGCAAATAGGGTAAAATAATTTTTGTGTAGCTAACACATTATCAGGGGGTTAGGCAGGAATATTAAAAAAAAGAGTTACTTAGTGGCTACACCATGCAAACCAATTGTCTAGGTCTTTCTGCATCTCCACACTATAAACAGTCAATTTGAAAGAAGATACTAGCTTGGTGTCATCAGCAAAAGTATATCTGAAGAAAGGACCACACAGAAGGAATATCATTGACATATTATTATAAGAAAAAGTAAGGAACTGAGACACTACCTTTAGGAACACCAGAATGAGCAGGTTGCAGATGTGATTTGCACCCATCTTTTTCTACATGTGTTGTTGGTTTTTCAAGTGGTCTTTGAATAACAACCATAATGTGCCAGGAAGCCCATCATAGAGAGCTTGAATAGCAGCTGGTTATGAGGAATGCAGTAAAATTATTTTGCAAAATCAAGCAAAATGAAGTCACGATAGTGTTTGTTGTTGAATGAGTCAAAAACTTTAGTATTAGATAGAAGAAGTTGGGAGAGGGTTGATCTATTCTTTACAAAGCCACTAGCTGTAGTGTGTTATATGTATAGCGATACGATGTCTCTTTGTTGTCATTGAATTGGTGTGTCCAGTTTGAGCATTTCAATTTCAACAGCTATATACATTAGTTAGCTGTCATTTTAAAACTAGGCTGGCTACCTCGCCATTTGTGTTGAAGCACACCACTAAAATACTATTCTAGTACATATAGAATATAATAGATACTTATATTTCATACTACACATGAATGTATGTGTGCAGTTACTTTAACATATATTTAAGTTAAGAAAGTACAACTGATTAGTTTGACGGGTAAATATAATAACTGGTTAAATATACAACTTTATAACTACTAATATCTAATAGCTTAATAGCTAACTTTATTATTAAGATGGTCATTAAATCATCTAGCCATTCACATGATACATAAAAAATTGAACCTAAAGATGAAATTAAAGGTGTTAAGGTTCAAGACCCACCCATCCTTCTTTGTCTATATTGTGAGCATTTTTTATCAAGCCTTGGTGATGCCAGGCCCGTAGAAGGAAACAAAATAATAGACTGATGGTTTTGTAAAGCCTGGAATTCATCGACTTTAGATACTGATTCAGTCATTATAGGCTGAAATAATTATAATAATCGCAATTTTTCTCTTTCTAACAGCCAATATAGTTAATATTAAGTTATAATTAATTATATTGGCTGTTAAAAAGAGAAAAAATTGCTATTACTTTAGATATTGTTTTGAATTAGCATGGACCCCACTATTAACTTGCTATTTATTTGCTAGCTTTGCTATTTTAATGTTTCCTTGTGTTACCTTACAACATAACTGTAATTCTAACAGGACTGTTCAATGTAATATTTTGTGTTACGGAATAGTGTCCAGGAACATATTATAGGCAATAATAGAGTTGAGTATTTATTTTTGTATTCTCAGGTACCTAAGCAGGATTTGCACCACTATATTTACAATAATGGCTACATTGTTGGCCTCATAAATATTGAATTATGTGATTTTTAAAATGAAATTAAATAGTAAGCTTAATATTTCCATTCTGCTCAGATATTAATAAAAAGATGCATTCCATCAATTTTTTTTAAAGTAGGAAGAGTGCTGGACTGTTACTTTTATGTATATACTAAAAAGCATTTATATATTAACTGCAATGGGGATTTAAATAATATTTCTGTAATGAGGAAGAAATGGGAATAGCCATTCTTCTTATGTAGCTACAGATGAGAAAAAAGGTATTCAGCAACACATGAAAATGAATCCCATCAATTTCAATTTGGGGTGGGAAAGGGGAGACTATTGGCAAATCCCAAAATAACAAACTCTACCTAGGATCCAGCTATATGTCTAAAAATAAGTGAAGTTAGTGCTGTATTTATAGAAGTATTGTGTATTAAAAAAAAACATACAATTTCCTGGTACTTATTCAAAACAAATCAGTAGCATTTCCTCCAATTCCTTGTTCGCTTATTAAGTGTAGAGCAACATTGCACAGATGGGCAGGTACACAAAATCAATATACATTATACTTTACAATAACATTTAAGCTGTATAGACTGCAAACATGATATACATACAGCTAAACATGTTACTATTATAGAGAATTAAAGTATATGATCATAACAAAAAAAATGATTTCAATGTTATATTCATTTTTAATAAGTGCAAATAGTCAAATCTAAATATTATAGGATCCAATTAAATCATTAATTATTTGTGATAGCTATAAACTACACAAAAGGCTTCAACATCCTCCATACAAAATAATAAATAAACAATAGCCAGCTAGAGTCAAAATTAAGGTTTTAATGAAGGTAGTTAGTTATCTGTTCTCACTAAAAATATTCCTACATTTAGCTTCTCATTATCTTTTCATATTTACTTCAGAGGATGTTTTTCATTTATATAATGTTGACTTTATTTCAACGACACTGGAATATTTGAAGTTTTATAAAATTCAACTTTTTTTTTGTCATATAAAAATAGTGAATTGATTATTATTTCTACTTCTGATTCTATTCTGATTGACTTTATGTATTGATAGATATATTTTCTGTTGGAAAGCTTGGTTTGAAAATGAATTAATAGCATTGTACACATAGTCTATAAGTTTAGCAGGTACATTTATATACATATGCATAAAAATGTTTAGAATAGAGCCAGAAAAATAGAACTAACCAGTGGGACATTAGTAAAAACATAGAAAATAGCAGAGCCATATTGTTGTATAATGATGATATTTTTTTTATTTGCTTACTAAAAAGGCACACAATATCAACAACATTACAACTCTGGATATTTTGATGAAGAACAAACCATTGGAGTTGCTTACAAATCACATTTAGCAGTAAATACTGTACATTAGTTTAACACACAAACCCTATCAGTGAAACCAATTACATCAATTATAATAATAATTCCAGTGTTCTATTTTTCTTTAGACTAATAAGTTTTAAAGTTCTCATTGTGTATAGCTATAACGTTCTACTTCAAAAACTTTATATACAATGTAATAGTTCACTTTTAAAGTTCCTTATTTAGAGCCTTGTTGTATTTCTCTGCAACACCGAAGGCTAGTTGAAAAAATTTCATTTTTACTTGATTATAGGCGGGGTGATGTGTGATGTCGTAGGAACTCTCCAAACAATCTCTCCACCGATAGCCATAGAAAACATGAAATGATCTGTAATATCTGGAGCAAGCTACCGCAAACTTCATTATCTCCTTAGCGCATTTTGTACAGGGGCTGAAATTCGTATACAAATATATATCATGGCCTCGGGTTTGATCGCATTTTATAGAGTGAGTAATAATGAATTCAGAATGTTTAGGATTTTTCTTTTTATCTTCTGGAAGGGAAGCAATCCACCCTTCCCCTTCATCAACTCGATCTTTTTCAAAAAGGTTTTCGGGCGCTTTTGCTTGAGTTATGTCGGCACCGTAATATAATACAGCAAACTGGCTAGCTGATGTATGCTGTTTCTGGTAGCTCTCAAAGGATACCTGAAACTTTGTAACGAAGCTATCTATTTTCTTGAGATTACCTTCATTGACGTTTGTGGGCGGATTGGAGCACATCTTTACCCGCATCAGTATCATTCGGCGCGCGATAATTACAGCCCCTTGTTTGCTGGCTGGCGGTCCCAGGTAAGCTACGACGTAGTTCAGGAATTGTTTAGGAAGATCCTTGGCACAGTAAATAGCAAGTTTATCGAGGAAATCAATTTCATTTTTAGTTGGATAGTGTGATAGAAGCACGTAGTTGTTGAATGTCTTCGGAGTATTAGGTTTAAAGTCTTTAGGCGTGTGGCAACGCAGATCCTTTACAGTTTGGCTTTTATGTATCACATAGCGGGCAGAAACATCATATTGACCTTTGAAGTCTAGGCCCTTAATTTCAGATGTTTTCATTGAGCCAAAATACTCTATCATTACTTGGTCATTCTCAGTGTCTCTGTATTGTTGAGACAGAAGATGAAGTCGAGATATCAAGAAAGTGTCACATACAGTAGGCCTTTCAAATTCCCCTACAGCATTAGAGACATACAATAAGTAGAGCAACTGCAGCTATTATTCTTAAATTCATTGTTGTGACAGATATATTATATTAAAAATGTATTTCATCAAAGTTTAAAAATATTTTGATTTATGAACTATAAAACATTGATAGATTAACTTCTAATGTCTGCAAACTATTTTATTTTGTATATCCATAAATTGTCTAATTAACAGCCCTAATGTAGCTGCATTAAGATTTTACTGATGTAAATAATGTGACTGTAATGATGAAGAAATGTGCATAGTCATTCTTCTAATACATGGCTACAGGTTAGAAAAAGGTCTACTTATTAAAAAATACTATTTCATGCTACTAGTGCAGGAAAGTCTGAAATTTGTGTACAGATATATGTCACCCCCTCCTTTAATCTTTGATCCTATTTTATAGTGTGAGTAATAATGGAACTCGGAATGAACTCTGGAACGTTTAGGATTTTTCTTTTAATCTTCAAGAAGAGAAGCAATCCATCCTTTGCCTCCATCAATTAGATTTTCTTCAAAAAGGTTTTCAGGAGCTCTCGCTTTAGTAATGTTGGCACAGTAATATAAGACAACAAACTGGCTAGCCAGATTTATGTTCTTTCTGGTAGCTCATGAATGAAAAAGCTGCTTGAAATCAAATAAATAAAATAATTGGTTTTTTTTACTATACAATTTACATGATCAATTAGAATTTTATTTTTTAAATCACTGCATGAGAAAAAAATAGCTACTCTAGTTAGAGCAATTCACAATGAAAATTTATATAGATATTTTCATTATGCCTGGTGAACATAATCACCTAAGCTCGCTTACATGTTTTCTTTGCCTAAGCAGATTAGCTAAATACAATGCTTTTGAACTGAATAGGATTAATAATACCAACAAATACAAGATTGTGTGACTATTTATTGAATGGGTCAATTAATGTTTAATTTAAATAAAAGGTTATTTATTTTAATTTTATTGCATATAGTTTCTTGGTACATGGTTCTTCTAATTTTTATATTCAATATGTACTCAAAACAAGCTATTGTTGTTTGGAAAAAAAATTGTGTTAAAATAATAAAGACATTGATTGTTGTTTTGTTGTTGTTATTTTTTACAAAAAGAAAGATATAATTATTACCTTGCATTTTATTTCATGCCAATGCATTATGCAAAAAAGTATTAGCTACCTTTACCATTTCCTTCTTAGTCACTGTTATTAACAAACATCTCTCACTTTGGTCTAATCATTTAAAATAAGCATTTCCTCAATGTAAAGTAAAGTGTAAATCTGTCTACAATACATACAACAAGTCTTCACTAAAACATGTGTTAAAACTATCCTACCTTAGCAGTTAACAGTATTTGTAATTGATTTTTTAATGTCAGATCAAGATCCTAGCATTTCTTCATTTCATCTCACGATTATGTCAAAAAAATTAAACCAAAACTATCACTACAATTGATCTTAAAGTAAAATACTATTATTGTAATAACAAGAACTCTTATCTTGCTTTATCCCTAATCTTATAGAAAGTATTGCATTAGTCTCATGAGTCTTCTAAACACCTGAGATCATTCAAGTGGTGAATGGAATATACATATCATTTCCTTTTCATATTTTCATTGGACCATTGTATGACCATTTATTCTAAATGCTACAGTGAGTGAACTGTTTATGGACTACTGAATGACTATTATTGCTACCTCTCATTGCATAATGATGTTTAGTATGTATTTCAGTACTAAATCATTGGACTTCATCCATATCATTGTCATTGAAGTAATTTTCCTCTGCTTCAACATTTCCCAAGTGTACTTGAAAGAATTCCATTTTCAAATTCTTATAGGATTGATCTCCTTTAATGTATGAAGAACTTTGTAAACAGTCCCTCCACTGGTCTTGGTAGAACACTGTGAAACTCCTGTAGTATCTAGAACATTGCTTAGCAAAATTAAGAATGAGCTCAGCACAGCCACGACATGGACTAAACTTAGTGAACAAGTAAATGTCTCTATTTTGAGTCTTTTTGCATTGTACTCTGCTTAAAATAACATCTTCAGCATGACGAGGCGTTTGTGGTCGGACATCATTTTGGTGTTCTGGAATAGCTGCAACCCAGCCATCACCTTCAGCAATTCTTCTGTGTCTGTCGAACAGAGGATAAGGTGGCTTTGCACTTGTAATGTCGGAGCCATAATATAGCACAGCATACTGTTGTACTTCTGGGCGTCCATTGGCATACATATCAAATGGCTCTTGAAACTTATGAATGAAGATGTTTATTCGATTCAGGGTCTGCTTATCTATATTATTGTTTGGATGATTGGCGCAGGCTGGTACTGGCATGACAATTAACTTGCGCTTAATGATGGTTCCTTCATCTTCCTGACGAGGAGGCTGTCCTAAGTATCCTGCAATGTATTTGAAGTATTGAGGAGGTAGTCGTCTTGAGCACTGCTGCGAAAGAGTATCCAATGCATTTACTTGTTCAGGAGTTGGGTATTGAGGTAAGAGTACATAGTTGTTAAACGTAAACCTCCTTCTGTCACGCAAATCGCTGGGTGGATGGCATCCCAGAGCATTTACATTTTGCTGATTGTGAATGATATAGTAATCAGCTGTTGTTCGTGGCCGATTGAAGATGATGACATTCATTTTAGATAATTCCATAGAAGCATAGTACTCAATCATGACTTCCTCATTCTCATTTTCCCTGTAATTACGAGACAAAAGATTAAGTCTAGAAAGTAAGAAGCTGTCACATTGTGTTGGTTGATCGAAATCTCCATTTACTTCAGATAAAGTTGCTGATAGCATTAATGTAATTACTGCAAATAGTGTCATCTTCATTGTGTATTATTTCAGATATCTATTTAAATTTGAATGTCTAGAATTTCTTGAGGTCAACAATACCTCTTTTTGTTTGCTTTACACCCACAAACTTCCTGTGATTAGAACAGATTATTTAATATTGTCATTAATTCAAATATTAGCGCATTTTTTCCTTTTTTTTTACAGACAGTACCTTACCACCTCCTAGAGAATTGATTTTCTTGAGAACTCACAATATTATGATGTTAATTTTAATCTATTGGCAGTAAAAACAAAGAAAACTTATTATCAGCCAAGAATTGCTGAATAACAATTATGCCTTTGGTAAGCATTAGTGAATGTATTGTTGTTTTCAAATATAATATTTATATGATTAGATGGATAAATAGAATTATCAAATTCCCACTGCCTATTCATACCAAAACTAGTCAAGAAATTGTGTTGGTTGATCAAACCATACTTTGATTTCGAAAAAAAAATGCTGATTAATTTAATGTAGCACCTGCAAATAGTGTCAATTTCATAGTTTACTTCAAATGTCTATTACATTTTTCAAAAATTCCTGAGAACAACTTTTTTACCATCTTTTGTATGTTCTGAACTGGTAAACTTTCTGTGATTACATTACTCTGTCATGATTTGTGATAAACACTAAATTTTCTAAGTTCTTGCTGCAAGTAATAATGTTTTAATTCAAACACAGGTTTAGATTTTTTTCCTCATGAGAGGTTACAATGATGTGAATCATTGTTAGTAAAAGCAGATTATATTCAGAAGAAAATCAATCACTGAATAATGATGTGATTTAGCTACATGCTAGTAGTAATTGTATTGTTACTGCATCATTAGAAATGTTCATACCATTGTTTTCAATTGTAGCACGTATACAATGAAACGTACTATTCATACTAAATGACTTACGGTCATCAAAAAAACACATTTTAGTTAGACTTCAGGCACTAGTTTCATGTTAGATTCCCAATTTTGTAGTGCATCTATTGTGTGTAGATGCGATAGGAGAGCTTTTAAACAATCTATTTTATAATTAATATCAGAATTTTTAGCCATCTCCAGCCAGAGTCAAACCTGCCCTACCACCCCACTAATCATCACCTGTCCCTATTACTAGTGGTGCGCTCGAATAGCGCAAATGCATGGCGAGCGAGCAGACTTTTTTACAGGAAAATAGGACAGAAATTACATCTAACTGTAATGCACAGTGTAACCCTTTCCATTCTCAGTTAGCATCAGAGAATCTAAAGTCTCTAATCCCAGACTAAGGAAGTGGGACCCATGTGTAGTAACAATAACTGAATTACCTGAATAAACTTCGAAAGCAGTGGCAAAGAAGCGCAGCTTGACAAAGACTTCACAATTGTTTCAAGAAGAGAGTAGCTATAAACGTTTTGGTTGAAACGTTGCGTAAGGCAGTGCAGCAGGATTCTCCGCGCTAGTTAATTGAAAAATACTGGAACTGTGAACGCTTTACCTAACTTACGTAATTAGAAGCGCGGGCGAAATATTTTGACGTACGTATACATACTTATTCAGCGAGCGAGCGAAGCGAGCGAAGCTGACTATCAGTCGTGTTCAATTGAGATTTCAGATATATATATATAGACCCTTTTCCCGTGACTAAAATACGGGCGCGAACGGAATTTAGTTAAGGAACGTAGCCACGCCCCTTGGAGGTATAGAGCTCTAGTGTGTGTAAGAAGATGAGCGAATACTTGAAGAAGCTGGATGGGATAGCAAAAGCTAGATATTTAGAAAAACTGAAGCTGCTAGACCTGGATGAGAATGGTGACCCTTATGACTCAAAAAATATTTCGAAATTCGTGGATGAAATGAAGTTTTGGCCAGCCATAGAATATGGGCATATTTTTTGCTACTACATAGAGAGACCAGGTGTCTATACTAGACAGCAATTGATGCAGTGGAAAAGTTTGGAAGCCTTTAACTACTTTCAGAGTGGTCATGTGAGAGATATTCTTGTTTGGAATGTCTCCAGTGCTTACTGTGTTGTCATGGCAAGAGTGAACCCAAGCCAGAATTCACCAGACAAGGCTCATCATGCCTGGATAGGTACCAAGATGAATGGGGAAATAATCACTCTTCATTGTACATGTATGGCTGGGTAAGATAGAACCTTGACTATGACTACTTAATTTAGTGGGTGACTTATATTACCACTGATAGACTTGGAGAGGGCTGCTCACATTCGGCAGCAATTCTGTTCAAGATAGAGTATGCTGTTAGAAATGGCTACACATCTGTAACATCTAACCCGTGTGGTTGGAATAAAGTGTTCACACAGAAGGTAAGCAATGCTTTGCACCACAATTAATACAAAAAACTAGTATTTTTTACTTTATAATGTAGCATCAGCCTTCTAGAGTTATTGATATCAACTTTACCCAGCCGAAGTTAGAGGAAAATAAAGATGTTTTACATGTTGCTAAAAAGACAGTACCTCAGCCAAAAGAAGATGAAAAGAATGAGTTTTTGAGTAATCTACGTAAATTGGCTCCTAAGGCTGCAGTGCTGAGTTCATGCTATGAAGATAAAACATTGCAGCATAAATATAAAAAGTATCCAACACTTCCTGGTCTACCAACCCCCATAATATCCTTGGGGAGGATGAAGTATATGAATTTAGCAGAGGAAGAATTAAAACATGAATGTGCTAGAGTTTTTGAGGAGATGGATTTAACAATAGAGGAATCGCAATATTTGTTTCGGGTCACATCAAAGCAGTCAAAGAGTCTGTTATGGTATGAATATAGAAAGGGTCGGCTTACTGCGTCTTGTTTTGGAAATATTGTACATACCTCTTTAGACAACCCATCTAAATCACTTATAGATAAAATCTTTCAACGAACTAAGACTCCAAAATCTCCAGCAATAAAATGGGGGATTGATAATGAAGATACGGCAAGGGAGGCCTATAAACAGTATATGGCAAAACATCATGTTTCTTTTGAGGTTAAAGAAGCTGGCCTATTTGTTAACCCAAATGCACCACATCTAGGAGCTTCTCCAGATGGAATGGTGTTTTGCGACTGTTGTGATTGTGGATCTTTAGAAATTAAGTGTCCTTATAGTGTAAGAGATGATACTCCAACATTAGCAAGTTACTTTGAAAGAAATGGGGATAAATATACTCTATCAAAAAAACATAACTATTATTATCAGATTCAAGGTCAGATTGCAATATTGGAATGCTCATATTGTGACTTTGTATGTTGGACTCCTCATGGATTAAATATAGAGAGGATATACTTAGATACCGATTTTATTACTGCAATGATGCCCAAACTGGACAAGTTCTTTGTCACTGTTATTCTTCCTGAAGTTTTACGTGGGTGTAACCAACAAGCTGACCAAACAACTGGCAAGTTTTGTTTTTGCCAGCAAGGAGAGTCTGGGAAGATGATTTCCTGTGATTCAACCGACTGCAAGTTCGTGTGGTTTCATTATTCCTGTGTGAATTTATCAACTGATTTTGAACCTGATGAAGAGGAGGAATGGCTCTGTCCGGATTGTAGAAAAAAAGCAAGAATTTAAGGAACAAGTACATATATAGCTACATGTCATTTATTTAAAACTTCAGTTGTACGAGCATAACATTTTTAATTTAAAATTGTCATGAAACAAGTACATTTTATAAATAAACAAAATTAATGTGATACATTTTATTAATGAGAATTTAAAGCTATGTTATGCTACGTTAATATTAACAATTATGAAATTAAACAACAGACTCAGACAGGTTGATCAAAGATGCACAAATACGTAATATTTTGTCTATATTAGCAATACTGGTATCATGTTTATGCTTCAGCATTGAAATTGGTAGTGGTCCTTTTAATATCCGGAATTTATTCTTCAGGTTACCAATAACCCTTTCCACATGTATTCTGACTGTTGAAAGCTGTTTGGAATATTCTACTTCTCTTTGACTTAGCTGGTTTTTTCCTCGAGTAAAAGCTGGAATTTCTAACTTTGCCCCATAAATAGCCAAATCACTTTCAATTGTAAATCCTCTGTCAGCAAGTACAACATTGCCAGGTTCCAAATGATGCAGAAAGCCACATTCTTGGGTTAACACTTTGTCCGATACTCTACCACCCCAGCACTGCGATAAAAATGAAATACTCCCACATGGGGTAATACTTATTAGAAACTTTATCATATTATGTTTCTTATAATTCGAGTACGTGATACTCCTTGCTTCATATCGGGAGGGCATCTCAATATAAATTTCAGAACAATCAATGATACAAATGCATTCTGGATACAATTGCTTTATTAAAGGAGGCATGTTTTCTTTAATTACTTCCCTCGATGGCCACTTTATAAGAAAATTAAGCCGGTAGTACATTACTTCCAACCATTTCTGGAAAATTTTGGAACCCACAGCTATTGACACATTAAATCTTGTGGATAAATCCTCCAGTAGAAGTCCTAACCTTAAACGCATGAGCACAAACACAAATTCATCAGATAATGTCAATGAATTAGTAGACAGTTTAGTATGAGGAGAAAGAAAGGAAAGAGTGTGTTGAAAAACTGCCCATGATGGTAATCCAGTATAGAAATTAGTTTTTTCATCATTATCTTCAATCATTTTACTACCACAAGTTAGGCCCAAGATTTTTAATTTTAATGCTGCATTTTCACTGGCTAACTTCAGAGCAGATTCATCTGTTTGCTGCTGTACATGAGACTGATTATCACGATAAAGAGAACCATCTCTTTCACTCCCCTCTGCTTTGCTCAATTCTTGTCCTACTTCAATCAGTAGGTTATCAATGTTACATCTCTTCGATTCCAACTCACCTTTTTTTAGTTTTAACTCTTCTATTGCCCTCGTTTGTGCAATAATACGCTGGATTTCTGCTTCCTCTATGAGTTTTTGCTCTTCTATAGCCTTTTTTTTTGCTTCTTCTTGCTCCCTTACCTTTTCCTTTTCTGCTCTTGCCTTTTCTTTCTTCTTTTCTTCCTTTACTTTTAACTTTTCCTCGATTATTGCCTTCTTTTGTCCTGCTTTTTCCTTTTCTCTTAATTCCTGAGCTTCAATTTTCTTTGCTTCATGGCTTTCTTTCTCTTGCTGAGCTAACTTGCCTATCCGTGCTATGTACCGATCATGCCTAGAAAAGTCTTGGCTTGAAGTTGTACAGCGATAAATGGATGGAAATATAGATGGTACATAATCAGGATGACTTGAATGATGGTAAGGTTTCCCTGAAAATAACAATTTTATGACTATATTACCGCTGCAAAATAATAACAAAATAATACCTGTTCTGAAGTGCTGGCTACAAATTCTGGTGTAATGCTTTGGCATCCAGTCTTTCCTTCTAATAGCTGCTACCCACTTACTACATCTCTGTTTGTCTGCTAGTGGGAAGCGGTAGAAGCTGATGCCTCTGGTATTTTTGGAGGTATTAGGGCACCCCACAACACAGCAGTTATTGACCATGCCGGCTCTATCCCTCCAAGAGGCGTGGTTAGCAAAAAAACCCGCCCCCTCACGTAGTGGCTACAATTCCGTAAATTCTCGCAAGAAAAGGGCCTATATATATATGTAGGTATGTATGCGTACGTCAAAAAAATTCGCCCGCGCTTCTAATTACGTAAGTTAGGTAAAGCGTTTACAGTTCCGGTATTTTTCAATTAACGAGCACGGAGAATCAACTTTGTTTCAACCAAAAAGTTTATAGCTACTCTCTTCTTGGCGAAAGACTGAATGGCGAATTGTCAAGCTGCGCTTCTTTGCCACTGCGTTCGAAGTTTATTCAGGTAATTCTGTTATTGTTAACTCTTCATGCCTAATCATTGCTATTATTTAGCGATTTCCTTCACAAATCATCTTTACCTATACTCATATATTTACTCGCTCGCCATGCATTTGCGCTATTCGAGCGCACCACTAGTATATATCTGAAATCTCAATTGAACACGACTGAGAGTCAGCTTCGCTCGCTTCGCTCACTCGCTGAATTATCACCCATCCCTCACTCATTATCAAATCCTTCCCACCCTTATTATCAAACCCCTCCCACCCTAATTATCAAACCCATCCCACCCTTATTATTATCACCAATCCCATGCTCATCATTGCCCCTCTCACACCCATTACTATAATTACCCCTGCTAGGCTCACCCCACCCTCCAATTTCTGCCAGCTTGACTACATATGGTTTTGGATACAAAACTGTTGAACTAGTTAGCTATATGTGGCTAACCAACAAACATGCTGAATAGCAGTGAAGCACAAATCAATCTGGTTAAACTAACAACAAAGATTATGGTATTGGTTTAATTGTTCCTTGCTCTGCAATGCTTTTGTAAAGCTTCAGCATGTTAGTGGCATATTTTACATAATATGTTGGCATTTTGGTTTCTGTACCTCAGCTTCTATAAAAGAATGAGCTTAATCTATAATTCTACACAACAAGCAAGAACTCAATCTACATTCTTCAAAAGAAGGCTAACAACTCCAAGAACACTAGAGATGGCTCAAGCAGAAAAGGCTCCGGAACCTACCAACTCCATCACCCTCTACGGGTCAACAAACATGACCTGCAAAGGAAAGGTGGACGATATCCCAGACAACGGATTCACCCACGTGTCTATGGATGGAACTGACTCTATCTACTATATTTATCCTTAAGTAAATCAGTGTGGTTCTTCCGTCCCCTCCATTCTCCACATTATGGAAAACACCGAGAAAATGCCCCTCGTCGTTAAGCCTCCCAGGTCATGCAAAGGATTCAGCAAAAAGGGAATACTGTTGTTTTCCACACGCGGGTACGGCGGTATCTCCCAAAATTTTGTTAACAGTGGTCTTACCACATCCGTCTTCCCTGTTGGGTCAGGTAATGGAGTGTCTTCTTTGCGCGTCTTTGAAGGTGCATGGGAACTACTAAGAAAGGATGGAAGCAAGATTGTGATTGGAGGAGAAACCAAGTTTTGGCCTGGTTTCCAGGGTGATATACAGGAGGGCAATGATCAGCTGTATCAAATTAGACTTGTCCAATAAATTCTTCTGACATTTGAAAATAAAGTTTCTATGTGCTATGTATTTTGTTTGTTATTGTACTCTTTATTGAATGAAGCTTAAAAAATGAATTTTAACAATGAATACAACACATTAGCCAATATGAGCCATAAATGACTATCAAGCCACACAACTTTGCAGATCTTGGTATACCTATACCACTAGAAACGCTGATTGGTCACAGGGAACTATTGCTACTTACATATCTGGAAGAGATGGCAATTATTTAAAAGAACAAGCAATCTGTTAGCTATTTTAACGAGGCATCAAAATAACTCAACCAACGAAATGAATCCCGTGCGTGAAGCCAATTTCACCTTTGATCTCAGCAGGGCATTTACCCCGTTGTTCCCAGAACTTAAACCGAAAGGGCGGAGTGTATTCACAGGGTAAAAAGAGTCCATTTACAACCATAACAAAATCTGTAAACTATCTTGGTAATTAGAGTTAACAAAACATTTACAAGGCTGTAGAGGTTAACAAACTAGTTATCAACACATTATACACTAATTTACGATTTTGTTTTGGTTGTCAATGGACACTTTTCAGGCAGTGATTTGTAACTGGATGGGTATTAGTCCACATTCTGCGGTGAAGTTGAGGTAGGTATTTAGTATAAACTAAATGGCTCCAACTCCTGTTACTAGATCAGTTTAAGCTAAAACAAATGGTTTCAACTGTTGCTTTAAATTGTTAGCATGGTGTGAAGGAATTGGCTAAATGGGCCAATGATTGAAATTCATACTTGCTTTCGATAATCAACATAGCTATTTGAAACACAATGATACTGTGAAAGGGGAGTGGCTAAAGATTGCAGTAGTAAGAGCAAGTTTTTTCCTATTCCAGTTGATTGTAATTAGATGAAGAGCTAGTTATTGTATTCAAGTTACATGAGTATGAGGAAATAATTAAGCAACAGAAATTAATGGATTGTGTAAACAATTCAATGCTAACAATCTTAGGATGATTATCTTCTGGTGAGTTTCAGTGCTTCAGTATAGGGGCATTATAGTGGCTGTAAATAATTCTAATAGCAGTACCTCAAGAGGTGCTAATTACTGGATCTTTTTTTACCAACACAATTACAATACAAAAATATATCATATTTAAAACATTTAACAGTGTATTGCATGAAGTTTCATTTTTCCCTGCAGATTTCTACTAAAAAAACATGACAAATTACATGTGTAATGCATTTTCATTAATAATTGTCAAAAAAATACTGAGATACAGGCAAATCTTAGTTATGGATACCTCTCGACCCAAGCCGCCCATAAGGTAGTCAGAATGGTTTATATTTGATAGTACACAAGTTACCATTACTCAGGTAAGAGTGTAATTTTGTATTTGTTTGCTAAAATTGATGGTCAACTGCTATGTAATACTGTTTTGCATGAACTAAGCTTAAATAATTCTGTAGTAACTCTACTGTAGTTTATGTTACCTAACTAGGCAGGCTCGCTGGATACTTGCTCAAGCACACCACTATTTATGTAATTACATTGATAAAAGAATATACTGGGATTGGAAATGCCCAGTAGCCAATACAAAATGGGCGCTAGAACTATACTCGCAGATATAATATTTTTTCAGCTTCCTCATTTTTTTCCTGCTGAGTTTAAAATGATAGATCTAGTGACACAGATACCGTATTATCTACACTACACACCATTAGGACCTGAGTCAGGAAGTTGGAGTCAGTAATAAGTCTTTTACTAGTCTTCTAGAGTATATCCAATTGGGAGCATGTGAAATGTTTAATAGCCTTTGTGCATAATTCATGGATGATCACAGATGTACTTGAGTAATTAATGTTCAAGTTTGCTAGTTGCATTATTATAGTAAATTGTAATGGATCTCTTACGCTGATTAAAGCTTTATCAATGTAAACTTTCTAGGTATATCCCTTTACCATAATAATAATAATATAAGGATCACAATCACAATTCTTATTGCATTCACTAGTACATTACACACAAGATTCAATTGCTATTATTGTATCAGTAACGGTTAGCTCTTTAGCAAAGGGATTGTAACACAAACACTACACACTTCATTTGAAGATGTTATCTTCGTTATGTCCATTGAAAATGGTTCAAAACAGGGTTCCAGTTGAATTCAGCAGAGCAAGCTAAGGTGCTAGGCTAAAAGTAAAGCTATATTTATTTGTAAGTTAGCTAATGTAGTTTTGATATAAATAATAGAATGCCTTGAATTCCTCCTGCAATGCTTCTAAAGGTTCAGTGCTGTTTAATATATTTCGAATGGTCACTTCTTCATCTAATGTTGTCGATGGTAATTGCTTGAAAGCAATGATCATTGACCTAAATATAGCCTGCCAAACTTGTAAGATGAAGTTGTGAGTACTTTTAAAATTCGAGCACTATTCCAATGACGTCAATATTTCTCCCTTACAGCCAGATGCCTCAGCTATTTCTTTTAACCCAGCATGAAAATAGATTTTGAGCAACAATGGTTGAAGATTTGCCAGCAAATGCCAATCCCCCAGGGAAAATTTATAGTTTGTTCAACAATTGACCATAGGTCTGCTTGATTTTCATTAAATGCTGGTATATTTTCCCATCCCCAACCAAAACTACATAGTCATTTTGATACTCAGAGTTAGCTGTGTGCAATAATAGATCAGAAACACTTCTCATTGTTTTATAAGAATCAGGATTTTCATCTACCAATTCCATGTAATAAATGTTAGAGGTGTGGACTGTATCTTGTATAGAGTAAGCATACAAATCCTGAAAATCATATGTAAGAGATTAGAAACTGAGCTACCAGATAAATCAACTGAAAGTGTCTCCTTTAGAAACATACACAAGCATCTTAGATTGAAGCAATTCTCTCTCTTTTTTTTCTGCAGGTTGCTCAAGTAAGCCATTCATTGTGACAGCTTCTACTTGTATAGTAGTGGGGTTGGCACCTTACTTCTGCCTGACTTTTGGCTGCTTGCAACTGTTGTAGCAAGTTACGTGGTGCCACTGTTCGAGACCGCTTGGGTCCAACTTTACCCAACTTGTGAGGTGAACTTTTAGGTGAGTGCACTAAAGTACGTTTTGGAGTTTTGCTTGCATTAATAGGTATAGGGTTTGGTTGGACAATTTGTATTGTTGTACCGTGATAGCTACGAGATTGATCACCACAGTATACTGCAGCATGGCTCTGCAACATATCAAAATTGTCAACACTGGCTATTGTGAAGCAATTTTTAGGGAGAGAATTCCAGAGGGTTTTCTCACGTTGCATTTCAACAATTTCTGTTACATATCGAT
>WLWD01002384.1_pt1 | contig 64726 bp, 50 predicted proteins | sample 6712731 | NCBI WGS metagenome assembly WLWD01 (sample SAMN12718690, study PRJNA576275) | sponge metagenome | isolation source: marine sponge | host: Mycale hentscheli | place: New Zealand: South Island, Marlborough, Capsize Point | collected 2014-11-01
TCTGAACTTCTACAGATCAGGAAATAGGGGTCAAGTCTTCGATTTACGATTGTTTATTATTCCAGAAACTGTAGACGTTTTCAGATGGAAAAATGCACCTATCTCCCGCATGCTATATCCACCGCTTGCATAAGCATTTAATATCGCATCATTCCGGTCTGCTGCCTCATTCGAATACCACACCAGCGATTTTGGAACCGGGCGCCGTTGTAACCGTGGCACTTCATCAATATGAACACCAAGTTCAATCTTTGATTGCACACAGTCGACAAATTCTTCACTTCCAAGATAAATCTGATTCTTCATTCCTCCCCAAGGAGAGGATATGTCTAAGCCACTATAAACAAACTCAATATACCTGGTGATTGCTCCCTCAGTGGTTGAACCAAATTGACTCAACACAAAACGCGTATCCACAAACTTCTGTTTCTCTTGTAAGCCAACCGTCCCCCGATAACTACTCCATTGCCAGTCTCCCACTTCGCGAGCCATACCTGCACGAACAGGATTCAATACTATATACCTACAAAGCTCCAGCAAGTAACTCTCTTTTTCAACCACAATTCCCTTATACCTCCCTTGGAAAACATGACCAACCAACTGATGAGCCCGGTTGAAGGTTTGGCTATAAACCCCGTTTAGATGACGCATTCCCTTGGACAAATTACCTTCTAGCGTCTCTACAAGTAGATGATAATGATTGCTCATCAAGCAATACGCATAGATGACCCAATTGAAGCGGTCACACGTTGCTTCCAAAACCGTCATAAACACCTCACTGTCTGCATCCGTACGGTAGATATCTTCCCGCCTATCACCTCGTGAATTGATGTGGTACAACCCACCTTCGAACTCTATTCTCAGTGGTCTGGTCATAATAAAATCCCTTTCATATTCTCGTCACCTTGTCGATAACTTAGTCCGGTTTTGAATCACTAGGATATTCTACCCCACGTATACGTAATACGGCCTCATTGTATTACGCCACTCCCTGACAACCACTCACATCGTAAATCGAAGACTTGACTTCATTTTCTATTTCTCTTTGATATCTATATCGATGTCAAAGAGGGTGGGAGGTATTCATCACATCAGTTGCCTTTACACTCTCGCTGCGAGCATCTCTTATTGACTAACAAAGCACCAATGTCCCCGCTCACTCCCTCTAGCAACCCTATCGGAATATATTTTTAAACGAAACAATGCACCACGAGTTCCGTGTTTCCACTCTGGCTGATTATGTCCACCCTTACAGCTTGCTGAGCACAGATATGTATCGTCGCACAGCTCAGGGAATCTCGTTTTAACCAATCGATAGATATCACTAAGCGTATACTCTCCATCTGGTATAAATCGAAATTCACACTCAATGAGAAATCGATATAATACTTTGACATTTTCTGGGCGCATTTATTTTTTTCCGGGAAAAACTATTATCTTTCAACTGGGCCGATCTATTCTATAGAACTACATCGCCGATCAACCACCTTACTTAGGATCAGATCGCCTTGTCCAGATTACGTAATTTGATCGCCAGCGATAGATCCGGGATCCTGATTTTTTCTTCACCTTTGCTATCAGCAATGGTACGGGCTAGCTTTAGGATGCGGTGATAAGATCGGGCAGATAGTTGGAAGTGCTCCATGACTCGGCTGAGCAACTCTCTACTTTCTTTCGGTAACGGGCAGAGTTTGTCTATTTCCGTGTTGGTCAGTTGGCTGTTGAGTTTGCTTTGCCTCTGGTATTGGCGGTCTCTGGCTTCGACTACTCGTTGTTTTACGGTTGAGCTGGTTTCTGAGACTTCGGTTTTGTTGCTGAGTTCTTGGAAGGAAACTCGAGGTACGGAAATGTGCAGGTCTATTCTGTCCAATAGAGGGCCGGATATTTTTGATCGATATCGCTGAATCTGATCGATTGTACAGCGACATTTTCCTGAAATATCTCCGTAATAGCCACACTTGCAGGGGTTACTAGCGCCGATAAATAGGAAGTCACTTTTGTATGAAACCTGTCTCGACGCTCTAGCGATATGGATAACCCCCGACTCCATGGGTTCTCGAAGTAATTCTAGAGTGCGTCCATCAAATTCAGGAAGTTCGTCCAGGAAAAGAATACCATTGTGGGCACGAGAAATCTCTCCCGGTTTGGGGTTGCTACCACCTCCAACTAATGCGGCACCAGAAGCACTATGATGAGGGGTGCGAAAGGGCCGTGTCCGCCAGTGGGATGGATCAAAACCCTGATGAGTAACACAGTGGATTGCAGCGGTTTCTAATGCTTCTTCCTCTGTCATTTCCGGCAGCAACCCTGGAAGACGGCTTGCTAACATCGTCTTTCCAGTGCCTGGTGGCCCCAGCATTAACATACTGTGAGAACCTGCTGCGGCTAACTCCAATGCTTTTTTAGCAAAGGATTGCCCTGATATATCCGATATGTCTAAAAATGTAAGACTCGATTCAGGGGGCTTGGCACAAAATGATGGAAATGCTTCAATTCCATTCAGCACTGCACATAATTGACTAAGACTGCCTACGGCATAAACCTGAGTATCTGCAACCATTGTCGCTTCTTCTATATTCTCCAAAGCGAGAACCAGACACATATCCGTATTCCTCAACGAGATAGAGGCAATCAGCGATCCCCTGATTCCCCGAAGTGCGCCACTAAGAGCTAATTCACCAAGAAACACCTTTTTCTCGATACTCGTTTTTGGAATCTGATTTGAGGCTGCCAAAATACCAATGGCAATCGGCAAGTCAAATCGACCTCCTTCCTTGGGTAGATCTGCAGGGGCAAGATTAACCGTTATACGCTGCTGGGGAAAATCAAACCCACAGTTGATGATGGCACCTCTTACTCGGTCACGGCTTTCTTTGACCGCGATTTCGGGTAGACCAACGATTGAGAATGCGGGTAATCCTCGCGAGAGATGCACTTCAACCACCACTTCTGGCGCACTTGTGCCGACTTCAGCACTACTGTAGGTAACCGCGAGCGACATTCCATGTCTCCTTCATATGTTGTGAATATTGACAGCCTGACCTAACCATCAAAGCCTGAATCTGAAGCGATCTGGCAATTCCAAATGCAACTAAGCTTCAGTCTTGATTAGTGCGATTTGTAGCTTCCAGTTGTTCAATTCTTTCTTCCAACAATTTCACCTTTTCACGGGTTCTTTCCAGGATTTTTTGCTGGATATCAAATTGTTCTCGAGTCACTAAATCCATTTTTTCGAAACCACTGCGTACCACGGCTTCGACATTATTCTTCATATCCTCACCGAACTGCGGTGGCAGAGAAGAAGAAACTACTTTACTCAATTTATCAAACATTTATCTGATACCAAAAAGACCGTAAATATCGATATTTAACTTTCAATATCCACTAGATACTCAACGAATGAAGCACTCTTCAATGAATCAAGCCAGTTCCGATAAAGCTGGGCGGTTTTTCGCTCGAATAGAATCTGCCTCGCATTTTTCTCTGCGAGATCGTGGCTAATATCTCGTTCTCGTGTATCGAGGATTTCGATTAAGTGAAACCCATAAGGTGAACGAATAGGTTTGCTAACCGTATTCAGCATTAGGGTAGAAATCGCATTTTGTAGCACGGGTCCTAACTCTTTTGGCCTGACCCATCCGATGGAACCTCCATCATCCATGGTTTTTCGATCATCGGAATACAGTCTCGCCAAACTCGTGAATTTTTCTCCCTGTACTAATCTTTCAGATAGCCCTGTTACATATTCCAGCGCTTCTTCTTCATTCAATCCGTTTTTCTCAGGTTGAACTAAAATATGTCTAACCAATTTTTGATGAACCAGCTCTCCACCCCCCTCTCTGTTATGCAAATGGAGTATATGGAATCCGTTATCTTCTTGAATAATTTCTGAGATATCACCGGGGGCCATGGACTGCAGTTCTTTTATAAAAACTCTCGGCAACTGGCTACGTTTTCGCCATCCAAGGTATCCATCACTTTCCTTATTCGAGTCCGAATAAGCCTTAACTGCTTCTTTGAAAGACTGTCCTTTAACAAGTCCATCTCGAATAAATTCCAGATTTTTCAACTCAGATTGCATTTGTGCTTCGTCTATGCCATCCGTGGATACAAACAAATGTGATAACTCAAATGATTCCAGACCCTCACTAGATAATTCTTCGTGAGCATCCAGATAACTTTCTACTTCTTGCTCACTGACCCTAACTCGCGGCTTCACTGCGTATTCAATTAGCAACCTAATAAGCTGCTGGTTGCGAACGTTATTCGCAAATTGGTTAAGCGTAATCCCATCATTTCCCAGAAAAGCACCAAGCTGAGGAATGGTCATGTTGTTCTTAGACGCGATGTCCCGAATACCCGCTTCGATATCCTGATCCGTTACCGTGATTCCTCTGGCAATTGCTTCTTGAGTTTGAATACGCTCAGTCACCAATGATTCAACCACACTTTTGTGGATCGCACCTCCGGAGTCTACCTTGGGTAGGCCTTTCTCCAGTACTTCCTGACGATATCGAATCTGGTACTCAGAAAGCGTAACCGGTTCGTCATTTACGACGGCTAAAACCTTATCAAGGATAATCCCTGCCTGATTTGCACCAGCCCACAAGCTACAGGATACGAATATCAGTACGCCAATCGATGAAAGGGGTTTTCTCATAACACTACTTCGCTGTCGCATTTCATTGCTTTCAATTTTTACAGTTGCGATCCCACTCTGCCTAAATCATCCAACTCAAAGGTGAACATGTATCGATTGTCATATATATTGTTCCCGTCAATGTATCGCTGCACCCCAAATCTAACGGCCCAACAACACCCATCATAACTAAGCCCTAGCTCCGCCGTTCGCATTTCACTTTCTTTCAGGGAATAGTCAGTGCGAGTATCTAGTTGCCATTTATGACCAAGCGGCGCACTGGCGTAAAGGTTAACCTGCTCATCGACACCTTTATTAGTGATATAACTTAATGTTGCCTTGCGTCGATCGCTGTGATCATAAGTAGCAGACACACGCGTGTACGCAATATCGTTAGTTGCTTCAGACCAACGAGCAAAACCAGTCAGATTCCAATCCAAATTCAATCTAGCTGTTGTTTCTAATAAAAAGTCTGAACGACTGGACGTTTCTTTCTCACTATTTGATGTCAAACCTACTTCACGATCATCAAGATAAAAGACTTGTCCCAATTTCAGATTAAACTTCTCAGCACCATCATCATCATCGATTATTCGACTGGTTAGTCCCAGAGAAACTTGGTGAGTATCGCCGACTCTGTCTCCCCCAAAGAAGCGGCTTTCCCTAAAAAAGTGCTCAATACTCGTATTGCTACCGAGACCAGTATCAAAGGTCGGGAAAAGTTCTTGCTCATTCTTCTGAGGAATATTGAGATAAAAAAGCCTTGGTTCCAATGTCTGTAGATAGTTTTTCCCACTACGCTTGAAATCCCGTTCAAAAAACAAACCACTGTCCACACTAGCAACCGGCACCGACACCGATGGTGAACTATCGGATCCAGATTGATTAGTCAGTGAATAGCTGATTGTCTGCAAGCTAATCTGCGGTTTAACATAACCATATACCGCTTCCATTGGGACACCAACATAAGGTTTGATTCTGAGTCTCGAACCATTAACCAGAGTTGCGTCATCATGTTGATAATCCACGTATTCAGAGTCAAGGCCTACTCGTAAAACACCCAAATTCTGAGGTTTCACATTAAACAAAATCCTTGGCAATGTTTCGTAAGGGCGGTTTGCAACGGCAATGTTGTTGTTGACGGTTTCGTATGCAGAAGCCTTTGCTTCAAACCGAACCAAATCACTACTATAAATAACTTCTGCAGTTTGAGGTACGTAGTTTGAAGATGCGATATCTACATCGTTAGCAAAGTCCCGGAGATAAGATGTATCAGATACCGTCTGGATGTCGATTTTCGCTCGCCAGTTTTGATTAAATTCTTGGTGATGCTTATAGCCCCCTGCGTATCGATTTTCATCACCAAATACCTTGTCAGATGGGAGAACCTCGATTTTCACCTCACCTCTTCCGGTAGTGGTGAGGTATCGATATTCACCATATAACTGAGCACCCCGATGACTTAAGACACGAGGAATAAGGGTGGCATCTTGTTGAGCCGAGATATTGATGTAATAAGGTACTTCGACGATGTAACCTGATTCCTTTTCATAACCAACACCGGGAAACAGAAAACCCGTTTTTCTTTCATCGTTAATAGGAAAGGTCACAGAGGGGAAATAGAAAATAGGAACCCCTTTGAATTTAACTTTCATGGATTTCGCTCGACCGATGCCTTCTACATGGTCTAATTCAATTTCCTTAGCGACCAATAGGACGTCATCATTGCCTTCCACGCAGGTCGACATAGTGACATTTGACAGCTTTTCATAGTCTTCACCTTCGAATTCAATCTTAGCCGCCGTGGCACGGGCGCGTGCATATACTGTATCCCCGTTGTTTAATGTGGGTTGAGGAACAGTTCGGGGCGTCCTAAGTGGAGCGAACATCGAATAGCTTTCATAGAAATTTCGATGTTTTCGGTGTTGATATTCAGGAGAGGTATCAGCAATTTTCAGTTTGACACCCGTCGCTTCACCGATAAAAGTATCGACTTCGAAGCTGAGAGATTCAGCAATAATCTCATCTCCATTCGACGTGTAAAAGCGAACGTTACCTTCAGCATCTGCTTTGTACGCCGCTTGGTCATAAATCATTTTGTCTGCATAAACCCCTCGGTTTCCCTGCAGAATTTGGGCGTTGCCAGTTAGTATGGCGAGTTGGGTTTCGTTTTCGACTTCGATTTCATCCGCTTCGATTTGTGTTGGGAGCTCGCTTGCTGAACCAATTGCGGCCGTACGAATCGAATCCGGAACGTTAATGACGTCGGGTTGGCAAATCTGGGCATCGGCAAAACCAATCTCTGCCCCGCCCAAGGTCATTTGCGCAGAGGTGGCAAACCAAGGAGTTATCAGACACATCGTAGTCAAACTGAACACTATCGAGTTCATCAATTTTTTTGAGTTTTTCTTTAGCATGTTGATTACATTTGAAATTCATATTCAATTACGCAGGATTATAGGGCGTCGAGCGCTTATAATCCACGTAAATTGGTAGTGTACCCTGAGGTCTGTAATTTATTTCTTTAGCGATGTTCGTTTGGCTTAGGCGAAGTGAGCGTAGCGAACGAAGCCAAAGCCGGTTTTTCTGGATTAGGTGTTGAATGTTGAGCCATCAAGTCGTTCCATGTTTGTGACTTAAGCAAATGTGGAGGCAACCCAATGACCCAACCGGATTACAGTAACCTATATGAAGTAGTGATGGAACAATTGATTCAACATGGCCCCCAGGCTTTTCGTGATGTCATTACCGCGATGATGAATCAGGCCATGCAGATTGAGCGGTCTCAGTTTCTGGGTGCCGCCCCTCACGAACGCAGCAACGACCGTCAGGGCCATGCCAATGGATTCAAACCCAAACTGGTGGACACGACTCTTGGGACACTGAATTTGTCGATACCCAAGACCCGTAACCACGGTGAGTCCGGGTTTTATCCACAGTGTCTGGAACAGGGACGGCGTAGTGAACGTGCTTTGATGCTGTGTGTGGCAAAGATGTACATCAGCGGGGTCAGTACTCGTCGTGTGGAGAAGGTACTGGATCTGTTTGGTATTGAGAAGATCTCCTCCACTCAGGTGTCTCGTGCGACGGCCCTGCTGGACGATGCTCTATCGGTTTGGCGTGACCGGGCCCTTGGCGAGATACGGTATCTGGTACTGGATGCGCGTTACGAACGGGTCAGGATGGATCATGAGGTGGTGGATGCGGCGGTGCTCAGTGCGGTGGGTATATTGCCGGATGGCAGACGCAGTGTACTGGGCGTGCAGATCGCGACCAGTGAAGCCGAGATCAACTGGCGGGAGTTTTTACAGTCTCTGGTAAAACGGGGGATGCACGGCATCATCTACATTGCCAGTGATGACCACGCGGGCCTCAAAGCAGCGAGACGTGCCGTGTTTCCGGGGGTACCGTGGCAACGCTGTCAGTTTCATCTGGCACAGAACGCGATTAATCATGCCCCAACGGCAAAGGTTCGTAGCCGGATTGGTGGTGAACTGCGTTCGGTGTGGAATGCGACGGACGAGGCATCTGCCCGCGCTCAGTTGGAGCAACTGGCGGCCCGTTACGAGTCAGATTACTCAAAGCTGTCGCAATGGCTGCTCGATAACGTTCCTGAAGGACTGACGGTGTTCAATTTACCGGAGTCGCATCATCGAAAGATGAGAACGACGAATGGAATTGAGCGTCCGATCCAGCAGGAGATTAAACGGCGAACCCGGATTGTCCGGGTCTTCCCGAATGAGGCATCTTTACTCAGGCTTGTCAGTGCCATCCTCGTCGAGATTGACGATGAATGGAGCAATGCCGACAAGCGATATATCGTGTGGAACGACGATAATGACTCAACCTAAATCAAAGTTACAGACGTAGGGTTGCACAATCCGTAAATTGGCTACTTTGATGTCACGACCGCGAAACAAACATATACCATGGATGCAATGATTCTAGCTGCGGGCCGAGGAGAGCGGCTTAGACCCATCACTGATCGCATTCCAAAGCCATTAGTGATGGTGGGACACCATAAGCTCATCGAGTACCACATTCGAAGATTGGCTCAACAGTCATTTGATCGTGTGGTCATTAATACGAGTTATCTGGGTGAACAGATCGTTCAGGCAATCGGTGACGGCGGCCACTATGGTATCGAAATCGTTTATTCATCCGAACAAAATGCGTTGGAAACCGGCGGAGGGATTCGACAAGCATTACCTTTACTACGATCTGATACTTTCCTCGTAATTAACGGGGACATTTATACCGACCACCCTTTTAGCCAACATGTCCTGCCTGACCAGGAAAATATCCACCTAGTGATGGTTGAAAATCCTCCGCATAATCTACAAGGAGACTTTGCACTAGACAATCAACGCTTAATCGACCACCAACCCCACAGTCCCAAAAAACTAACATTTTCTGGCATTGGCTACTATCGGCGATCTGTTTTTGCGTCACTGAAACCTGGGAAGTTTCCGCTTGCACCCATTATCCGCTCCCATATTCAGTCAAATACTGCTTCTGGTGAACAACATTTGGGCATTTGGCTCGATGTTGGAACGAAAGAACGGTTAGCTCGAGCTAACGACATTGCACAACGTCACGCAGGTAACTAACTTTTCATTGAGAAGCCGAATTCCCGGCAGACTTGCCCGAGTAGACGGTTTGAAACTGTTTTGATATCAGAGTTGTGATCAGTATCTTTGAGCACCGTCTTCATTTGCGTGACCGCCTGCCCTTTGTATCCACAAGGATTGATCCACTCAAATGGTGTCAAATCCATATCAACATTTAGGCTTAGACCGTGGTAGCACCGACCCTTTTTTATGCGAAACCCCAAAGCGGCTATTTTTTCATCTTTTACATAGACACCCGGCGCTCCTTTTTTTCGGCTTGCACTTATCTGATACTGCCCAAGTAGATCGATTAACGCCTGCTCGGTCCTATTCACGAGTTCCTTAGGCCCGAATCCAAGCCGTTTGATGTCCAACAATAAATAGCAAATCAACTGGCCTGGGCCGTGATAAGTAATCTGCCCACCTCTGTCCGTGTGCACAACGGGAATATGCTCACCCTGCACCAAGGGTAGTTCTTTACAGCTTGTCCCTTGGGTAAAAACTGGAGGGTGTTGCAACAACCAGATTTCATCTCCTGAATCAGTGACTCTGTTCACAGTAAAAGAAAGCATCTGAGAAAAAGCCATTTCATAATCACAGAGCCCTTTGTTCAGGATGAATACCTCACTGCCCATGGTCATGTTTAGATAAGAATTATCAGATTCGAATCATAAAACCATCATAATCTCGGGATGGGAAGATAAACGTTGGAATACGTCATCCATTTCCTCTTTGCTATTAGCGGTCACTTTGCAACTGAGGGATTGATAGTTTCCCTTACTACTTTGTTTGGTCGTAATGCCATGAAAATCCTTAGAATCCAAGACAGTCAGAACCACATTCTTCACAATATCTCGTACTCCCTCCTGATAGCGCGCAAAGACTTTTATATCTATGACTGTTGGGTAAACAAAGCCTTCTGGCTCTGGTTGGTCGTTATCACTCATGGAGCCCTCCTAGAACAGCACTAGTGTAAAAATCGCTTAACTGAGCTCATCACTTTATCCACAAGCGATCCTTCAGCGTAACCTTCAACAACGTGTAAGCTTTTGTTCAGTACAGGCTCTCCCGCAAACTTGATATTAATGGAACCGATCTCTTTGCCTTTGTTTAACGGCGCTTCAAGGCTTTCAGGTAACTTCAACAACGCAGATAGATCCGTTGATTGCCCCTTGGGAAACAACACACTTAAGGTATTCATCAGGCCAACTTTTGCCTTATCCACCTTTCCCATCCATAAGGGTAAAGATTTAACCTCAGCACCGGCCCTATAAAGCACTAAGGTTTCATAAGCACTATAGCCAAACTGAAGGAGGGACTGAACCATGTTCGCCCTTTGTTTTTTACTTGAGGCTCCAGCAACCACCGCAACCAATCGCATTCCGTCGCGCTTGGCCGAGCCGATTAGGCAATATCCCGCCCGCTGGGTATACCCAGTTTTCACCCCATCAACCGATGCGTCTCTCCACAATAGAACATTGCGGTTTTTTTGCGTAATGTTGTTGTAAGTAAACTCTTTTTCGGAATAATAGACATAATATTCGGGAAATTTTTCAATCAAGGAAATAGAGAGAATAGTCATATCCTTTGCCGTGCTGTAATGATCTTCGTCAGGGAGGCCACTACTGTTTGTAAAATGACTGTTCGTCATTCCCAGCTTTTCAGCCATTCGATTCATTCTCTTTGCGAAGCCCGCTTGAGACCCTCCAAGGTGCTCTGCTAGCGCCACAGAAGCATCATTCCCCGATTGAATAATCAAACCCTTTATCAGATCTCCGATGGTCACATGGGTGTCAACTTGAAGAAACATCCTAGAGCCGCCCGTTTGCCATGCTGCCTTACTAATATAAACTTCATCAGAGAGCTTAACTTCTTTACTTGCCAATGCATCAAAAACCAAATAGCTGGTCATCAATTTAGTTAGGCTTGCGGGTTCGATCCTTTTGTCCGCATTTTCTTCTGCCAATATCCAACCGGTCTCGTAGTCGACTAACAACCACGACGAAGCAGAAACTTCGGGAACTGGATCAGAGGATTTAATGACATCAGGGATAGGGCTGACCGTCACACTGCCAATGGCGGAATAAGAAAAAAATAGGAAAAAAAGAGTGATTAGATAAGGCATGTCTCGTGTCGATTTAGCGAGCGAATCCAGGTGGAGGATATGGGTCCAAATTATATAACTATTTTCACCCTAGAGTTGAAAACACCCTCGCAGCAAAGGGAAACCTGAGCGATTTCGAGGATGTGGCTATTGTCAATTTAATACGAAATCAGCGTCATTACCTCGCCAAATTGAAGTTCTAAATTGGATTTAGTTTTCAATGCTTGATTGAGATCATGATAGGGGCCAATTCGCACTCGATAAGGTAAACCCGCATTTTTTTGGTCACGATCAAATTCCGGAAATAGCTGATATCCTAACTGCTTAAGCCGTCTTCGCATGGTGAACGCATTTTCTAATATCGAATACGCCCCTACCTGAACATAATGTTGTAACGAATTATCAGTGTTTGTCTTTGACACCGTTTCCGGGTTGCTACTCGTGGATAGACCGTCATTTGAATGGCTCACGCGATCAGCATGGAGCGCTTTTACCTCAACTTGTGCTGTTCCTGTTTTCGTCATTCCTATCTTAAGTGCAGCGGCATAAGACAAATCAATAATTCGATTGTGCAGAAATGGGCCTCGGTCGTTGATCTTAACAATAACGTGCTTGCCATTTGCCAAATTTGTTACTCTGGCATAGGTTGGCAAAGGCAGTGTTGTGTGCGCAGCTGACATCGCCCACATGTCATAAATTTCTCCGCTGGATGTCGGCCTACCATGGAATTTCTTCCCGTACCAGGAAGCAACCCCTTTGGCGACGTAACCTTTAGCTGACTTAAGCGGACGATACGACTTCCCCATGACAGTATACGGTTTATTACCGCTTTTACTCAGTGGCTCATATTTAACCACCGCGTTTGTGTCCAACTCAACGTCGTTTGGAACACTATCCGGTAGGTTATCTCCATTGTAAAACCCACCGGCAGAAGTCGGGTCTGATTGCTCGTAAGCGGCCTTTTTGCCACAACTAGCCAAGACAACTGCCAACAAAATTAGACAGAGTCTGATCATATTGTCACGCTTTAGAATATGCCTCATACGTTGAAAATCCAATCAGTTTTATCGGCTGTCGATGATTGCTTGAGATAGTTCTACAATGGCCATCGCGTAGTTCACACTCGGATTGTATCGGGTGATAGCGTACAGGTTCTTAAAACCCACAATGTATCGATTACCGTCGGTCTTCTCTAGTTTTAAAAGCGCCGCCTTGTCACTTCCTTTTCGGCTGTCGTAACTGACTCCAGATCCACTTAGCTGGGTTGCTGAAAGCTTAGGCTTTGCTTTACGGGAAATCAGCTCGTTCGCCTGCGCAGATAGCGGACCAGAAACATCAGCATAAATCGCCTGACCCCGAGTCCAACCATGCACATGAAGATAATTTGCCACACTACCAATTGCATCTTCATATTCATTCACCAGATCCCTGCGTCCATTCCCGTTAAAATCAATGGAATAAGCCCGATAACTACTTGGCATAAACTGAGGAATACCAATCGCGCCTGCGAACGATCCCAAGACGGTAGAGGGGATAATGTTTTCCTGACGAGTCGTGTTCAAAAATACCCTTAGCTCCTTGGTAAAGTACTTGCTTCGCCTTGGAAAAGCCGCTGACAGGGTAACCAGGCTATCGAGAACCCGCTTGTCTCCAATGCGTTGCCCATAGTGTGTTTCAACACCTAATAGCGCAACCAATATCGCCTGAGGAACACCAAATTTTTCGGTCACCTGATTAAGAATATTGGCATTATTTTTCCAGAATTCCACGCCATCATTGATGCGTCGCTCATTAATGAATAATTTGCGATATTTAAACCAAGGCAACGATTCATACTGTCTATCCATCAATTCCAATGTTTTGGAATCTATTTTTGCTTGAGATAAAACATCAATCAGCTCTTTTTCAGGGTAACCGTCTTCGCGAGACATCTGACTAACCAGCGACTTTAACACCGGAAAATCATTGACCTCAACAGCACGTGCTAGGGAAGTGAGTCCTAACAAAGGAGTCAACAGCATTACTACAAATTTAGCGTATCTTTTCATTATTCTCTGATGATTATCTTCTTGCCAAAAAGTTCTTATGCCTATCTATACCCATTAAAATCCCGAACGCGACCATCAGTGTCACTATGGATGTTCCTCCATAACTCATTAAAGGCAAAGGCACCCCAACCACCGGTAATATACCTGACACCATTCCAATATTCACAAAAACATAAAGGAAAAAAGTCACAGATAAGCTACCTGCTAACAACCTTGAATACGTGTCATGGGCATAAAACGCAATCATTAAACTTTTGAACACCAAGAAGAGATACAACGCTAACAGCACAAACACCCCTAATAAACCAAACTCTTCGGCAAACACAGCAAAAATAAAGTCAGTACTGCGTTCAGGGATAAACTCAAGCTGGGATTGACTTCCTGCTAACCACCCTTTTCCGTCCACACCACCAGAACCAATCGCAATAATCGACTGAATGCTATGATATCCCGCACCCAACGGGTCAGCCCAAGGATCAAACAGTGTGAGCACTCGCCTCCGCTGATAATCAAGTAGAACCAGCACCCACAGCGCAGGAGCAATGGCACCCAAAACCGCTAACACGGTCACAATAAGTTTCCAACCTACTCCAGCCAAGAAAATGACCAGCAAACCCGTCGATGCAATCAGAATTGCCGTACCCAAATCTGGCTGCAAAATCACCAATGCAGTCGGCAATAACACGAGAATCACCGACGTAATCAATGCTAAAGGTCTCGGTGGCAACGTCCATCGAGTTAATACCCATGCAATCATCATCGGCACAGCCAGTTTCATCAACTCGGCGGGTTGAAATCGAAAAAGCCCAAGATCAATCCAGCGTTGAGCACCTTTACCAATGATCCCTACAGCAAGCACGATCAATAGCAACACCATACCCACACCATAGAGGTACGGCGACCAGCGATAGAGAAATGACGGAGAGATTCGGCTGACAATTAACATCAATACAAATGCAAAACCAACTCGAATACTGTGTTTGGCCAGTAACTTCATGTCCTCACCACCTGCGCTGTATAGCACAATCAGACTAAGGCCGCAGACCATCAAAATGGCCGTCAATAACGGAATGTCAACAAGCTTTTGCTGATTCGATTTCATCAAGAAAAAATCAATTCCGACAGATACATTGAACCTAGATCACCGTTTCCAAGCACCAAGGGCCCAAAGGCAGTCAGGTGTAGAAGTTCAGACTTGAGCTGACAGTTACCCGTTTATCAGTAGCTGTCTGTCAGATAGAGTTTAGTTTACAAACTTTTCTTTCCAGATCGCTTTACCGTCGATGAGTGTTTCCATCGGCGTTCTCCCAAGGCACATTTTACCCTGATGAGTTCGTTGAGTATTGTACTTGATAAGCCACTCGTCAAGATCAATCTGTAATTCGTCAACTGAATCATAGATTTTCTTGCGTAGGGTTATCTGATAAAACTCGTTAAGAATGGTCTTGTGGAATCGTTCACATATCCCATTTGTCTGCGGTGATTTCACCTTGGTTTTCGTGTGCTCAATGTTATTCAGTGCCATGTAAAGCTGATAATCATGCTGATCGGCTCGACCACAATACTCGGTTCCCCTGTCAGTAAGAATGCGCAGCATGGGAAGGCTGTGCTCTTCGTAGAACGGGAGCACCTGATCATTGAGCATATCCGCTGCGGTGATCGGTGTTTTGGTCGTGTAGAGCTTCGCATGAGCCACTTTGGAATACGTGTCCACGAAGGTCTGTTGATACACTCTGCCGATCCCCTTGAAGGTACCGACGTAATAGGTGTCCTGTGACCCCAGATAGCCGGGATGGGCGGTATCTATCTCACCACAGGCCACATCGTCCTCTTTCTTACGTTCCATGGCCGCGACCTGGGATTCAGTCAAAATCAATCCCTGCTCAGCCACTTTATTAGACAACGCTTTTAACCGGTCTTTAAAGCACGCTAAACCATGTCGCAGCCAGATACTGCGAACTCCGCTGGGTGAAACGAAGGTACCTCGTTTACGCAGTTCATTACTGGTTCGGCTTTGGCCATGGGCAGGTTCTTCCAGTGCGTAATCAAGCACGATGGACTCGACAGCAGGATCGACTCGGTTCTTGATGTTCGGGCTGCGACGGTTGCGATCAAGAAGCGCTTCGACTCCTCCTTCATCCGCCGCCGCTTTGTATCGGTAGAATGTATCGCGCGACAATCCCATCACCTTGCAGGCTTTAGAAACGTTTCCGAGCTCTTCAGCCAGATTCAGTAAACCGACTTTATGCTTGATGACTTTTTCGTTAGTATGGATCATTGAGAGTTACCTCGTTGTGTTTTGATATTGTTTGGTAACTACATCAAAACGGGTAACTCTCATTAAATCAACCCTCGCTTCGCTCGGATTGATTTAATACGGTGTCAGATTTGGTCTAAACTTCTACAAGTCAGGTTATAGTCTCGATCAACCATTAACATCATCGGCTTCCTCCTGAAACATCCCCAAACGATTCAGCAAATAGTAATCAATCAGCTTTCGAGCAATGGGTGCTGCGGTTCTACTGCCACTACCGCCATGTTCTACCACCACTGCGATGGCAATTTTGGGGTTATCCAATGGCGCGAAACCCACGAAAAGAGAATGGTCTTTAAACTTCTTTTCCACATTCTCTTCGTCATATTTTTCATTCTGAGCAATACTCTTGACCTGCGCAGTCCCTGTTTTACCCGCCATCTGATATTTAATTCCTTCATTGATTCGTCTCGCCGTTCCCTTATCTCCGTGAATCACATCTTTCATGCTATTGATAATCTGACGATACGACTTTTGACTCACTCCCTCATTTGTTTCTAGGAAAACGGGGGCAATTTCTCTACGTAGCTGGCTTTGTGGATTTTCCACTGCAGTAAGAAACCGGGGTTGCACTTTGTCCCCACGATTAGCCAACATCGCGGTTGCACTTGCCAATTGTAATGGTGTTACTAGCATATAACCCTGGCCGATTCCGGTGATAACGGTTTCACCGGGATACCAAGGCTGATTACGAGCTCTCCGTTTCCACTTCCTCGATGGCATCAAACCACTTGGCTCCCCAGGTAAATCAACACCCGACTCCTTACCAAATCCGAAATGCGTCATACCTTCATGAAGTCGATCGATCCCCAGTCGCTTCGCTAAACGGTAGTAATAGACATCACAAGATTCCACAATGGCGCTGTGTCCACTAATCTGAGCATGTCCCGTTTTTTTCCAGTCTCTGTAACGGTGTTTATGCCCCGGCAAAGAAAACCACCCAGGACAAAAAATTTGGGTGTCATGACTAATGTCATTCTTGATACCAACCAGAGAAATGAATCCCTTAATGGTGGAGCCCGGTGCATATCGACCGTAAAGCGCCCTATTTAACAGCGGTGTTCTCGGAGAAGACCGAAGCAAGTCGTAGTTTTTCTTGGTGATACCGTTTACAAATGGATTAGGATCAAAGCTTGGAACACTTACAAAGGCTAAAATGTCACCCGTTTCAGGCTCGATGGCCACCACAGCACCTTCAAACCCTTCTAGTGCCTCAATACTTTTTCGTTGCAATTTAATGTCCAACCCCAGATACATCGTCTCTCCAGAAACGGGCTCCGTTTGCTCCAGACTCCGCACAACACGACCGTGGGCATTGGTTTCTGCTCTCTGTACGCCGGACTTCCCCAGTAAACTTGATTCATAATATGACTCAATTCCACTCTTACCAATGTACTCAAGTCCGCGATAACGTTTGTTATCAATTTGGGCTAGATCTTCGCTACTGATGCGACCGACATAGCCCACAACATGAGAAATGAGTTCGCCTTTTGGGTAATTTCTCTGCAGACGTGCTCTCAACTCAATGCCGGGGTAACGGTGTTGATTAACCGCTAATCTGGCGGCTTCATCCTCTTTTAGATTCGCGCGAAGCGTTTGCCTTTCGAAACTAGGCCTTCTTTTAAGCAGGGTTTTAAACTGCTTAATGTTATCGTCAGACAGATCAATCAGTTGCCTGAGTTCACCCAATGTCTCATCCATGTTTTCAACCTTGTCTGGCAGAATTTCCAGGTTGTACACTCGAAAATTTTGAGCCAGCACCTCACCATTGCGGTCATATATCAATCCCCGAACGGGGGGAAGCGAAATGATGTCTATTCGATTATTTTGAGCAAGCGTAGAGAAATGCTGATGTTGTGATACCTGCAAATGTACCAACCGGGCCACCAAGATCAACGCAAGTAAAGAAACAAAACCGAATAGGAAAATAATCCGGTTATGGATAATTTTACTTTCTTTAAGGTAATCTCTAACTGGAATCACTGATCAGCTAACTCCAATACGCTGTCTGATAAATCTCAATACCGTGTAGATCACCGGCCAGAGCAAAGCCGTGGTTAACGCCGATAGCCAGTAGACCGCTTTAATTTCAGTGTTATTTGTGATGTGGTATATCCACAGAGTACAAGCGATATCCGCAGAGGCAACGAAAAATATAACCACACACTGTTGCCAAAGATGGTACATCCGCATCCTACGATGAACAATCAATGCGATCAGCGCAACAAACGCTTTACCAATAGCATGTTGCCCCAGCACAGAGTAATACAAGACATCCAACACTATGCCAATAACCCAACCACAGCCCACACCCACTCTAGTGGGTAACGCTAAACACCAGTAAAACAGTACTAGGGTCACCCAATCTGGCCTAACATTTTGCATCCAATCAGGATACGGGGCCAAATTCAGCAGCAACGCGATAACAACGGTAAAAACAATAACGCCTGAGCCTCTACGACCATGCCCCCCCCGTTGCCTCATTGGGTCCGCCCTCTCATCGACGATCGGCTGGGAAACCCAGGTCTATCATCGTTCCAGACCAACAATACTTCTTTTGAGAAATTGATCTGGGCCGAGGTGTTAGCCGTTATGTTCAGGAACGCCTCATTCGCGTCTTTTACGATTTCAGTTACCTCAGCAACTTTATAGCCAACCGGGAACCTGCCTCCCATACCTGAAGTGATCAATACATCGCCCTGCTGGATGTCCGCCTGCCTATCAAGAAACGGCAACTCGATTTTATCCGAGCTTCCGGATCCTTTTACAATGGTACGCAACCCATTGCGCTCAACTTGGACAGGCAAACCGTGACTTGAATCGGTAATCAGAGTTATCACGCTGCGCCGATATCCTAGTTCGGACACCTGCCCCAAAACGCCTAGCGGCGCTATTGCGGGCTGCCCCAAATACACACCGGACTCAATTCCTCTATTCACCACTATTTTGTGACTAAAGGGCTCCAGCCCTACGTCAATGATTTCGGTCAGCAAAACCTCGTCACCAGCTTTCTTGGATGCTGATAACAGGGTAGACAATCGGCGGTTTTCTTTGATTAATGCATCATACTGCTGAAGCTTGATTTCCAGCACAACCTGCTTTTTCTTGAGTTCAGCAAATCGATCGTGGAGCGTATTATCAGGATAATATCTTTCCATAAATAAACGAGCTCTCCCAGGCAAGCCCACTACGGATTCGAAAGGGATATTGATCACGGGGGTGACAATCTTGACGGTTCGCAGCAGCTCGCTGCGATGATCGATGATCATCAGAGCCACTGACAATACAACGAGCATCATAAAACGATAGATCACAGTGGATCGGTCATTACTCATGTAAACAACAAGTCCATTTACTTCAACCGAATGTCTGTGATTATCATTAAGCTCATCGGATACTAGATCCTGCGAATGTTAGCTCCCGCATCGATTCTTCTAATCGGACACAGCGCCCCACCACACCGCACAGTTGGTTAAGGATCAGGTGGATATCTTCCATGGGTTCAGAAAACCGTTGTTTATTCAGAAGGGGTTTCAGATTTTGCCTGTTCTCAAGGAGTCAGCGGGCAATCAGTGGTCAATTAGTAAGTAATTGTGAGTACTTTGGATCAGCCGTCCGTTGCAAACACATCGCCAAGCACATCCATTTCTTCCAATGCCCGCCCACATCCCCTTGCAACGCAGGTTAACGGTTCTTCCACGATGACAACGGGTAAACCCGTATCCTGCATGAGTCGTCTATCCATGTCTCTTAACAATGCACCTCCACCTGCTATAACCATTCCTTTCTCACCGATGTCTGCACTCAGCTCAGGGGGCGTTTTCTCCAAAGCCTGACGAATAGCCTGCACAATCTGCTCTAATGAATCGCCAATCGCTTCATAAATTTCCTGACTCGTAATCACCAAGCTTCTGGACATGCCTTCTGAAATATCTCGTCCCTTAATTTCCATTTCCATGTGTTCTGACTCAGACCACGCGGTGGCAATACTCTTTTTCACCCTCTCAGCGGTGGCTTCTCCGATCAACACTCCATGTCGTCGTCTAACATAATTAATGATGGCTTCGTCAAAAGAATCTCCTGCCACACGCAAAGAATTGGAATACACCATTCCACCTAGCGACAGAATCCCGACTTCCGTCGTTCCACCACCGATATCAACCACCATCGACCCCGTGGGTTCTGCCACTGGCAAGTTGGCACCAATGGCAACTGCCATTGGTTCTTCGATTAGATAAACCTCCCTAGCGCCTGCGCTGGTCGCTGACTCCCTGATCGCTCGACGCTCTACCTGAGTTGAACCACAGGGAACACAAATGATAATACGGGGGCTGGAGAAGAATTTATTTTCCTGTACTTTGCGAATAAAGTACTTCAGCATGTCCTCTGTTACGTTGAAGTCGGCGATAACACCGTCTTTCATAGGACGTATTGCACGAATAGAACCCGGTGTTCTTCCCAGCATCAACTTTGCATCTTGCCCCACAGCCAATACGCTCTTGCCTGACGAGCCATCTGGCGCACTTTTGATAGCAACCACTGACGGTTCGTTAAGGATAATGCCTTTGTTGCGAACGTAAATCAGGGTATTTGCTGTGCCAAGATCGATGGCTAGGTCATTAGAAAAGAAGCCAATGAGGCGTTTTAGCATGTTTTTTATCTTAAATTTGCGGTTGGAGTACTGGCAAATAATGCCAAGAAGCTAACCGCCGTACTTTAACAATGCAAGCGAGACTATTCAACAACACATTCCTATGGTAAGTTGCTGCGTTTTTAGTGGTGAGTAACTATTTTATCTCAGCGAAGAACCCGTTGTATTGAGATAAATAGGCTAAGCTTAGCTTAAATTTGCTCTTAAATATCGACGATAAAACATGAACAATAACTCATGGTGGAAACCACCATGGTTCAAAAAAACATGGTTCAAAAAAACATGGTTCAAAAAATTCCGCGATACGAAACAACCATTCCCTAATGCCGACAAAAAACTACATTTAGATAGCAACCAATCATGTCAATAACTCCGGATGATATCAATCACATTGCTCGTTTAGCGCGGCTAAAAACGGACGATGAAAAATCAGAATTTTACGCGACCCAGCTCACCCGTATTATGGATTTGGTCGAACAAATGAATCAGGTTGATACTGATGGTATCGAGCCCATGTCTCATCCTCAAGATGCCGCCTTACGACTAAGGGAAGACGTGGTAACAAGAGTAAACCAAAGAGAAGAGTATCAAGCCATTGCTCCCGATGCTGAGCGTGGTTTCTATTTGGTGCCAAAAGTCATTGAATAATGTCCGGTACGGAGCTCTATTAGACGTACTGTATTAGACTCACTCTATTAAATCTGATTCATTGTGCTCAATCCATTGAGTTACAATAACCACCCGAATGGTGTTTAAAAACACATTTCGATATCCCATCGAAATCATTCCAGAAACCCGACTGATGAAAACAGTTACTTATTTAGATCAATAAAGCACACAACATGCAAGAAAAGACCCTCTCCGAACACGCAAAGTCCCTGCGTTCTGGAGAATATTCCAGTTTGGAACTGACACAACACTACCTCGACCGAATTGAGGCCCATCAGAGCCTGAATGCGTTTATCAGTGTCACCGCTGAAAATGCGCTCGCCCAAGCAAAACGCGCCGATGAAGCGCTACAAAATAATGCCGAAAATTTAAATAGGCTAACCGGCATACCCCTCGCGCAGAAAGATATTTTCTGTACCCAGGGCGTATTAACCAGCTGTGGTTCCAAGATGCTGGAGAATTTCATTTCTCCCTACGATGCAACAATTGTAGAGCGACTCAACCAGAGTGGCATGGTGATGCTCGGAAAAACGAACATGGATGAGTTTGCCATGGGTTCATCTAATGAAACCAGTTACTACGGCCCTGTCCGAAATCCATGGAACACTGAAACGGTCCCCGGTGGTAGCTCAGGTGGTTCAGCATCAGCGGTAGCCGCAAGGCTCGCTCCAGTGGCTACGGCATCAGACACCGGGGGTTCGATTCGACAACCCGCCGCATTCTGCGGCCTGACCGGTATCAAGCCAAGCTATGGGCGTGTTTCTCGCTATGGCATGATCGCTTTCGCCTCCTCTCTCGATCAAGCTGGTGTGCTAAGTCGCAGCATTGAGGATGGGGCCATGGTGCTACAAGCAATGTCTGGCTTTGACGACAGAGACTCAACATCGTTGCAAGCTCAAGTGCCAGATTATACTTCCGAACTCAGCCAGTCCATTAAGGGTAAAACCATTGGACTGCCCAAGGAGTTCTTTGGCGATGGGGTTGCTGCCGACACGGCGGACAAAATCCAACAGGCAATTCGACAACTGGAGTCCATGGGCGCGAAAACCATCGAGGTTGAACTACCGAACAGCGCCTTGGGCATACCTTGCTACTACGTACTCGCGCCCGCAGAAGCGTCATCAAACCTCTCTCGATTTGACGGTGTTCGTTTCGGCCACAGGGCAAAAGAGTATGTCGACCTGAACGACATGTATGAGCAGTCCCGGGCAGAAGGCTTCGGCGACGAGGTGCAACGACGCATTATGATCGGCGCTTATGTATTGTCGTCAGGGTATTACGACGCCTACTACATCAAGGCCCAACGTTTGCGAAGAATGATTGCTGAAGATTTTAGTAAGGCATTCGAGAAATGCGATTTAATCGCGGGGCCCACGACCCCTAGCACCGCTTTCGTGCTTGGTGAGAATAACGATGACCCCATTGCCATGTACCTGAATGACATATTTACTAACTCCGTCAATCTCGCCGGCTTACCAGGTCTTTCAGTGCCCGCAGGGTTTGATCAGAAAGGACTACCGGTCGGACTACACCTGATTGGCAAGTACCTCGACGAATCAACCATTTTAAATGTTGCCCATCAGTATCAAATGGAAACCGACTGGCATCTACAAATCCCCGGAGGCTTTGCATAATGGCCACAACAACATGGGAAGTCGTCATCGGTCTTGAGGTGCATGTCCAACTTCAGACCAAAAGTAAAATCTTCGCAGGCGCTTCCACCGCCTATGGCGCAGAGCCGAATACCCAAGCCTGCGATGTTAGTATTGCGCTACCCGGTGTGTTACCGGTGATGAACAAAGAAGCAGCCAGACTCGCCGTGAAATTTGGCTTAAGCATTGGCGCTCTTGTTAATCAGCGTTCGATTTTTGCTCGGAAAAATTACTTTTATCCAGATCTACCCAAAGGTTATCAGATTAGCCAGTTTGAATTACCCATTGTGGGCAAAGGGGAATTGGAAATCGAAACGGATAAAGGCACCAAGGTCATTGGCATCACCCGAGCCCACCTTGAAGAAGATGCCGGAAAATCGGTGCATGAAGGTTTCAATCACTCTACCGGGATAGACCTGAATCGCGCAGGCACCCCACTTCTGGAGATTGTTTCTGAACCCGATATGCGCTCAGCGTCTGAAGCGGTGACCTATTTGCGAAAATTGCATACCCTAGTCCGCTATCTCGACATTTCTGATGGCAATATGCAAGAAGGTTCTTTTCGTTGCGATGCCAATGTCTCCGTGCGCCCCAAGGGACAGGAGGAATTTGGTACACGGGCTGAGATAAAAAATATTAACTCCTTTCGCTTCGTCGAAAAAGCCATTAACTATGAAGTGGACCGACAGATTGATCTTATCGAAGATGGCAGCGAAGTGGTTCAGGAAACACGATTATACGATTCGGAAAAAGACGAAACCCGATCCATGCGCTCCAAAGAAGAAGCCCATGACTATCGGTATTTTCCAGATCCGGATTTACCAGCCATGGTGTTGGAAGACAGTTTTATTGAGAGTGTCAGACGATCTCTGCCAGAATTACCGGAGAAACGAAAAGATAGATTCATCCAGGAATTCAGTTTATCTCCAACAGATGCGGATAAACTGATCACTGAAAAAGAGACAGCAAATTACTTTGAAGCGGTTTGTGAAAAAACCATGGCAGAACCTAAGATTGCCGCTAACTGGGTGCTCGGAGAGTTAACCGCCGCGTTAAACCAGGAGAATCTCTCAATAATCGACTGCCCCATGGAGAGTAGCAAACTCGCTTCTCTACTTGATCGAATCGCAGACAACACGATCTCTGGAAAAATTGCCAAGGAGGCATTCTCTCTGTTATGGAGCGGCACCGATAGCGTTGACAAAATCATCGAAGATAAAGGTCTAAAACAAATCACGGACACCGGGGAAATTGAGAAAATCGTTGACACGATACTGCAGACTAACTCTGCTCAGGTGGACCAATACAAAGGTGGCAATCCAAAGGTCTTCGGTTTTTTCGTTGGGCAAGTTATGAAGCAAACCGGCGGAAAAGCAAACCCAAAACAAGTTAACGAAATACTACGAAATAAGCTCGACTAAATGACAAATATGATGTAAAAAGCAATTCGTGCGGGCCTGTAGCTCAGCTGGATAGAGTACCTGGCTTCGAACCAGGTGGTCGGGGGTTCGAGTCCCTCCGGGCCCGCCAATAAAATCAAATACTTATCTTTTTTGTTCTTCGAATTTCAATTGAATATAAGCGATGTTTTCTATCATCGCTAGCTTTGGTTATTCAGATAGTCTGCTTAGATAATCATGAATACCCCTGTTATCCTAGCCTCCTCATCGATCTACCGACGGGAATTGTTAAAAAAAATAATTCCTGATTTTTCCATTCACTCCCCTAATATCGACGAAAGCCCAAAACCGTCGGAGCTTCCCCGGCAACTGGCTGAACGACTCGCGATACAAAAAGCCAAAAAAGTAGCGGAATCCTATCCAAGCCATCTCATTATCGGTTCTGATCAAGTTGCTGACCTGGACGGCCATATCATGGGCAAACCCGGGACACACGAGAATGCAGTGACTCAATTGCAAAGATCTTCTGGGGCAGTATTAACCCTATACACTGGGGTCGCGTTAATTAATTCAGCAACACATCGAATCCAATCCGCAGTGGATTGTTATGAGGTAGAGTTCAGAGAACTCAATGATGTTCAAATAGAAAAATACCTGATGGCCGAAAAGCCCTATGACTGCTGCGGCAGTTTAAAAGCGGAAGGGTCGGGCATCGCTCTACTCAGTCGATTAAGCGGCGATGATCCCAACACGCTCATAGGCCTGCCCTTGATTCAACTTACCTCGATGCTAATTGAGGAGGGCTTGAACCCTATCGATCTATGCTAAAGATAGTCGTTAGGCTCCGCCTCCGTGGAATCGTTGTGTAACCTAGCCCGCGAAATCGAAATAAACAGATCATCAGCTTATTGGCAGCTGGCTTTTGGACAATCAATACGGGAAAGGCCATATTGGAAAAACGACATTGGATAAGCCGTATTAGGCACTATTGGATGTTTAGCAATACGCCAATTAGTGTGTACTATCACACAACATATTTCAGATACCTCTGTTTTTTAAAACCCCGTGGCCCATGAAAACACTTAACGATTCCGCGAAATGGTAGTGTACCCTGAGGTCTGTAATTTATTTCTTTAGCGATGTTCGTTTGGCTTAGGCGAAGTGAGCGTAGCGAACGAAGCCAAAGCCGGTTTTTCAGGCTTTAGTATTGAATGTTGAGCCATCAAGTCGTTCCATTTTTGTGACTTACGCAAATGTGGAGACAACCCAATGACCCAACCTGATTACCCTAACCTATATGAAGTAGTGATGGAACAATTGATTCAACATGGCCCGCAGGCATTTCGTGATGTCATTACCGCGATGATGAATCAGGCCATGCAGATCGAACGATCCCAGTTTCTGGGTGCGGTGCCCCATGAACGCAGTGATAATCGCCGTGGCCATGCCAATGGATTCAAACCCAAACAGGTGGACACGACCCTTGGGACGTTAAATCTGTCGATACCCAAGACGCGTAATCACGGTGAGTCCGGGTTTTACCCGCACAGTCTGGAACAGGGACGACGCAGTGAGCGCGCGTTGATGCTGTGTGTGGCTCAGATGTACGTTAGTGGTGTCAGTACGCGCCGTGTGGAGAAGGTACTGGATCTGTTCGGTATTGAGAAAATATCTTCGACTCAGGTGTCCCGTGCAACGGCTTTGCTGGACGATGCCTTGTCAGTATGGCGGGATCGTGGTCTTGGCGAGATACGTTATCTGGTACTGGATGCGCGTTACGAACGGGTCAGGATGGATCATGAGGTGGTGGATGCCGCGGTGCTCAGTGCGGTGGGTATATTGCCGGATGGCAGACGCAGTGTACTGGGCGTGCAGATCGCGACCAGTGAAGCGGAGATCAACTGGCGGGAGTTTTTACAGTCGTTGGTGAAACGAGGCATGCATGGCATCACTTACATTGCCAGTGATGATCACGCGGGTTTGAAGGCGGCAAGGCGTGCCGTGTTTCCGGGTGTACCGTGGCAACGCTGTCAGTTTCATCTGGCACAGAACGCGATTAATCATGCCCCAACGGCAAAGGTTCGTAGCCGGATTGGTGGCGAATTGCGTTCGGTCTGGAATGCGACGGACGAGGCATCTGCCCGCGCTCAGTTGGAGCAACTGGCGGCCCGTTACGAGTCAGATTACTCAAAGCTGTCGCAATGGCTGCTCGATAACGTTCCTGAAGGACTGACCGTGTTCAATTTACCGGAATCGCATCATCGAAAGATGAGAACGACGAATGGAATTGAGCGTCCGATCCAGCAGGAAATTAAACGGCGAACCCGGATTGTCCGGGTCTTCCCGAATGAGGCATCTTTACTCAGGCTTGTCAGTGCCATTCTCGTTGAGATTGACGATGAATGGAGCAATGCCGACAAGCGATATATCGTGTGGAACGACGATAATGACTCAACCTAAATCAAAGTTACAGACGTAGGGTTGCACAATCCGCGAAATGGATCATCCAGCACTTCAACGCCGCCGAAGTGGCGTCAATCAACGATGATGGCTCCCCGGCTGTGTCCCCCAAAGCGACTTTTGTGATTGTGGACAATTCAACCATTGCATTTGGCGACATACGCTCTCCAAATACCGTCAATAATCTCTCTATCCGGCCGCTAACTGAAATCAACTTCATCGATATCCTTCATCGGCGGGCGCTTCGAATAAAAGGTCATGCGTTCATCGTTGAAAAACACAGCGGGAAATGGGCGGAACTGGAGCCCATATTCTCCGAATTTTGGGGTCCCTATTTAAATATGATGGTGAATTTTGTGGGAATTCGCATCGAAAACGTCGATCTTGTGACATCCCCAGCCTATGACATAGGAGCTACAGCAGACCAGCTGAAGTTGTCCAACTTGGGAAAACTTAACGATCTTTGACTCAAGAGCACCACTTAAGTCTGGATATTTACCAACGATTACCCTGATAGGGTTACTAGGCGATCCCGCAAATAGAAAAAATAGCCATGCCAAAAATTACCGTATTCATATTGTTTTATCTTGCGACCTTCCTTCAGGCGGGCACCTATGGACTGACTTTTATGCTTCCAAAATTATTCTCAAATTTTGGAGCGAATGAGAAACACGTTGGCATCACCTTAGTGATCACAACGATGTTTACCTTATTCAGCGTTTACTATTCCGGTCACCTGACAGACAAACTGGGCAGAATGCTTTCTCTCGGAATATCTGGAATTGCCATCGCAGTGTCCCTTTTCCTCTTCGGCATCGCAAGCCAACTTGGGATCACTATCGTGGTCGCCAGCGCCTTACTCGGCTTTGGATGGGGTGTCTTTTATACCCTAGGCCCCGTGGTATTAACCCGAATCACCACGCCCACAGAGCGTGTTCGTGTATTCTCCCTAAACTCGGTTTTTATGATGGCAGGTTTTGGACTGTCTCCCGTCATGGCATCAATGCTTGAATCTCGCGGTTTTAGTGTTGCCAATGCATTTTTTCTCATGTCAGCCATCTGTGTCCTCAGCGCACTAATATTCAGCCTACTAAGACACCCAGTACGTAAGCTATCAGAAGGATTTGGTGCAGAACAACGATCAAGTTTAACGATTGGAACCGTCAAACGCATTTTTGCTTCTCCAGCAAGAACACCCGTGATCATGGTCTGCCTTGGAGCCAGTGTCTTCGCGGGAATAAGCAACTTCCAAACCGTATTTGCCGACAGTAAGGAATTAGACTACGCCGATTTCTTTCTCGCCTACACCATCACTGTTGTAATTTGTCGTATCCTTCTAGCCGGATTTAGCGGTGGAAAGTCACCCTATAAAACCATCGCCGCGCTGCAATACATCATGTTCGCCAGCATCGTACTATTCATCTACGCCAGCAACACTCAAACGATGTACCTCCTAGTCGCCGTCCTATTTGGCATCGGATACGGCGCCTCATACCCAATACTCGTCGCCATGACAGCAAACGACGCCGAAAACGATCTCGTCCCCCAAACACTACAGTTTTTCGCGCTCACCTACTTCATCGGAATTTTTGGCTTCCCACTCGTCGCAGGTTGGATCATCGTAGAATTAACGGTAAACACACTATTGACAGGAATCGCTGTTCTCGCCTTCATCGAAGCGTCCATGGCGGTGAAACGAAGTATGGAAAAGCGAACCAAACACTAGTCGATGTTTTCGGTAGAAGCTCATTTACGATGCCTTAAACATCTTGCTTTACAAACAAGATGTTACGATCGAAGGGCCGCTACTAGCTCCTGATTCTCCTTTTTCTTTTTCTTGCTACCCCACCCAATAAAGCCGTAAATTTCCCTTGCCAAGTCTTCTAAATGCAGTTTGTCTCCCTCATCCCAAGTACCCGCTCCTTTAAGTAACGTTTTCAGCGTGTGAGCGGTTAATCCCCCATTATCTTTAATGTTATTGATACGGTCCTTATCAAACATCTCCCGTAATTCATACATTTTGGCTTGCTCTGGTGTTTGATTATCTGGTTTTATCGCTTTGTTAAAGTTATCCGTACTACTTTGATCCAAGCTCATCTGGCCATACCCGGTTGCTGTTTTTGCACCTGCTCCTAGCCAATGCAAACTGTTAGCTAAACAATCCATAACCAGATCCATATCAAGGTCTTCTCGAAAATTGCCGCATCTCGGTGCGACACTAAACAGAAACGATGCCTTTTTTACAACTAAAAAGGGAATAGGTGTGGGATCATGCCAATCTGCTGGAACACGCTCAGGTTGGGTCTCAACATTCGATATATCACCTCCCTGTTCATACCATTTACCCATATGGGGAGTCATAACATCGACTCCGAGCGTAACAGGCTCAAGGGGAATAGCATCGAAAAAAACAACAGAGCCAGCGGCCTGTTTAAATTCAGCATCCCCTGTATCCTTGGTATTACTGCCAAACCATTCCAGTAAACGGGCACGTTTTTCTTCTTGCTCTTCTGTCTTATATTGCCATTGTTCCACCCAACTCCTGACAATCCCCTTAACCGAAGCACCAGTTAGATAAGGGGTGCCGTAAATGGGATGCCAGGTCAGGCCATTCTCTACCGGGTGGGGGTTTCCAGTGCCAGTAATGAAATGCCAGTCGATCTTAAACACTGCCTTTTTGCCATTTAACAAGGAAACCATACGGGACTGTTGGTCAGTGGCTCTCGTTAATCCATCAGCATCCCCCGCTTTTCCTTCGTTGGTTTTAAGCCATCCCTGTTTTGTCGTATCCTCTACCCGCCCCTGATCATCGTAGCGATCAAAGAATCGTTCAAACCACAGCCCAGCATTTCCAGCATCCTGCCGTGCTAGGTTAGCCTTGTTATCGAACGCGTATAGAGGCAATACCATTACAGTTCCTCCTGCGTCTTTTTCTCTGGCATATAGGCTTTAGCAAATTTGGTGACCCAGTCCAGAAATGCTTGTGCTTCTGCTTGGGCCAATCGATAACAGTGCATATCCTGGTTAATTATTCCTGACATCAGATCATTCTCCTTATGATAAGGTTGTCCCTCCCTTATCAACCAATCGGATAGCAATTGATACAATAAGTCATGCGTACCACCCTTTGATTTAAAAAATGCCGCCGCTTGGCCAAGTCCGTTTATGTGTATCATTGCCGGAAAGCTCGCGGCGTAACTTCGATACTCATCAGGGTTTGTGTCGCGATTATTCACCGCTTTAACCACCTCCGTTAGCGCAAAGTGGGCTCTTCGTTGCTGCATAGTTTGCATTTCTAATCCTCCCTCTCAACAACGTTCATCGCACACCACCCCATACCCAATGTTTCATTTCCGCCAATTTGTAACCAAGGATGATCTGCAAAAAGATCGAGAAAAGTAGTCAAAATAGCGCTTGCCTGGTCTGAATCCAGTCTATCCGCACCGTTCTTTTTCCGGGAGTGATTAGCACCGACTCCAACGTAGAGTAACGTCTCCGGGGGAAGTGTTTCTTCGTACCAAAGCGCACCTGGTCGCACAGTCTTGCTCTCAGAATCAATGGAGATATGTGGATTCACCGGTGTCGTGTGCCCAACGAGATAAGCGAACATATCGTCGGAAACGATCACGAGCTGCCGTTCCAACGACCCTCTGGTATCAGTCGTATCAGAATCACTTGATGACATCAGCGGTAATATCATCTCAATCAGTGGATTAAGATCCGATTTGTTGCTCGTAGTAAACCGATATTCCTCAAGAAAGAGATCTTTGATTGTTGATGCCGAGTGAACAAAGGCTTCTTCGTCAGACAACACCAAATTGTTAATCAAGGCTTTCAGGCCGGTACTAGCATGGTCAAAATGTAGCCGCGAACTATCACTCAGATATCTGCGTATCGCCTCAGGGCAAGTCACCCATTTAAACTGGCTAGTTAATGATCGCACTGGATATAACATTAGTCGCGCATCTGAAACCATGATCGCTCCGGCGTGATCAGACCCACCTCCGCCTGATTCAGGACCAAACACGACAGAAATATCATTCGAATTCTGCTGCACGGCATGGGTTCGAAGCGCACCTTTTACCGATGAACCAAAGATACAAGGCCAACCATTGTGCCCTTCCCTTTGAATCGGCAAATCGATAATACCAGTTCGTTGCCCCGCTCCAGCATGAATGGAGCTTTGGGCTCGCAATCCTAGAATTGCACTGGGTGTGTTATTTGCATTTGTCATCATTTTTTTACCTGATCAATATTCGCTGGCTTGCCAAAGCCCCGCTACCATAAGTCCTCTCCCCAACGCCATGTCCATGTCGTCCTGTCCTAATTGCTTAAGATGGACCGCGTCCATAGCACCCTTTAAATCACCACTGTCCACCGTTAAATAGAAGGTACTTCCAGCTGGAGTCAAACTCTTCACGCTACGGGGTTTTCTTTTCGCAAGATTCCATCCTCCCTCTCTAATGGCCTTACCCATGGCCGCACTGTGCAAGGTCATCTTCTGATTTTCAACAACACCCTTCCACACCGTTTGACCATTTTCACTTGCTTTCTGAAACCCTGGTAATGGAGACGACCTATCGACTTGCCCACTCAGCCCCATGGGCGTTAGGAGTGTTATCGTCAGACCATTTGTTTTTTCATTAATTCTCGGGATACAAATATCGGTATCTAAGCTCTCTGCAATCGCAAAGCTTGCCATCCTTCCCTCGCCGCCTAGTCGAACTAGCCCCTTCTCAGGTTGATCGATCTTTACACCGAGGACATCTACTTCGAGACCAACTTGCCGGTTTAGGCGCAAATGGCTGGTTTGATACAACATACTTTTTCTGGCGGTTCGGCTTTGGTAGTCTCTAGCGATACCGAGACGATCCTCACTGTCATACAGCGCGCTTGAGAAAACGAGTGAGTCGGCCAAAATATCTTTTCCAGACAAAAATGCCTCCAAGGTCTCTTTCGATATCCAAACATCGTTCCGGGGTTTGATATTTTCTACCTTCTCAAACATTTTTGGAATCGTTGGCATCCTCACCTTTTTGCCAAGATCGCAATCCAATGGCTCACCGACCTCCAATCGAATCACCCTTTGGAGTTTATCGTTGACATGCTGATATAGCAGATTCGCTGGAGCTGGATATAAACGTTGCCAACTACCTCCTTCGCTCGAAGATGCGACTTCACTTTTCTTATCATCGACAATATACCTCGTCACCCAAGGGCCTCTTATCCTCATATCACCCATGGAATAGGCATCGCCAATTTGTCGATGAAGCACTTCAAATACTTTTTCCTCAGTGTAAGTCTCCCAGTTCACATTATGATGTTCACCCAAGAGGGTGCGAATAGCCCCTGACATCGTTCTGGGTGAAGGAGGAAAAACACTGTTCAGCAGCGAACTCCCGACAGACTCCATTGGCCTTGATTCTCGGAAGAACCATGTATCTAACGGAGTAAACTGCCATGTGTAATCACTCATCATTCCACTCCTTTATGTGCGAGAAAACGCATTAGCAATGCCGCGTCCATGGTGATTGTCCCTGTTTCACTAAATTCTCCCTCCCCTAAGCTACGCCTTTCTGTACACTGCTGAAGCAACGGTCCGACAATCTCCCGTGCATGCCCCATCGGGTCGACTCCCTTGGGCAAATGTTCTCGTATTCCCGAAGAGAGATATTCTGAAGACAACAATTCAACGGATGTTTTTCTCGGCACCTGCATGACATCAATGTCTCCCACAAACAATGGATCTTCACCGTCCAACGGGTTTAGCAATTCAATTCGTTCTTGAATTTTGTACAAAAACTGATTACTTAACTGACCAGATTCACCGATCGTTTCTTCATCTTTATTAAGCAACTCTGCGAGTCGGATCAATGCCAATTCCGCCTTATCACCAGTTCCCTCCAAGGCCAATTCCCAAGGCATAGACCACTGCGCCGCGACGCCACCAGGTTTAACGACCTGAACGGCCAAAGCATCCCTGCCAGTTTTGTCTTTCGCTATATTTTTCAATAACTTTTGAACATCACTCAGTACTTTGTTCAAAGCAACCTTGATATGCACAAAACTGATTCCTGCTGAAATCGACGTATCAATACTGGTCAGTCGAAAACATTCCATGTAATGACTCCTCAGCTTATGGGCACAAGGCAGCGCATCCTCAATCGGTAATATTGCCAATACATCATCTCCCCCTGCATAAATTAAAGAACCATTGGCTTTTTTGACTATGTTAGAAACACCCTGAGTGAATGTTCCCAGACCTTCAGCAATGTCCTCTTGCTTCCTTAAATCTTTCATTTGGAAGCCCAATAGGTCTCCATCCATTGCGAGCACAGCATAGAAAGGAGAAGGAAGAGCAATCCCAGACACGTTTCTCAGATTCCGTAACTGTGTCGTAACCGCCTGCGCCTTTCCCGATTCTGGATAAATATTTTCATTTTCAAGCGCACTTTCAAAGAATAAATTACCGTCAAGGGACACCCACCGTTTGATTTCGCTGCGATCCTCGCCTTCACTCATCTTGCGAGAAATGCATTCAATGTGCGTGTCCCACTCACTGTGCTCCCCCTCCAGCTCACTCCCTGCAGCGTAAAACGCAGCAAATGCATTTTTTACTTCTTCTGATTGATTAGCACTATCAATCAGATTCTTAATAAAATGCACTGCCGCCATGTAAGTAACGGAAGGCCTAGCTGGTGACACATACCATCCCGATAAAGACCAATCGCCGGGCATAGAGATTTTTTTGATCTCAGAGAAGTAGCGGGCAAAACGTCGTTTAACAAAAGCGATGGCACACAAATGTTCCCCAGGTCTTATATCGCTCTTTATCCCGGTCTGCCCTTGGGACAACATTTCGTTCCAGAATCCATCAATCTTTTTCACATTCGGTCTTTCTTCTCCAGATAGTTCCTGCCATCCATCCATCATCATGCACTTAACACCGGGTTCATCTGGCGAACGATGGTTACGCCAGTTCTTACGCTGATCCAACACACCGCTTTGGGCCTTATCAGGCATAATGACCCAAACTGCTTCGAGAAAACTCGATATTTGTTGATCCCAAATCTTTTTTGTCTGTTCTCTCCGATCTACTTTTTCCTTTCGATCTTTTTCTTCGAGCCACTGATTCAAATCCCCTTTCCATACCTGATCAGCAAGGCTTTTCCAAGCTGCCTGCACGGCCTCTACCACTTTTTCTGGCTCGAAGGATTCAATGTAAATTTCTGCCTTGAATCGATTTGGCACAGAACCTTGTGCTGGACCTCCCCTCGTTCCCCGATCCCCTTCCAGAAAATCGAGAAAGTCACTTTCAATTTTTGGAAATAAAATACTCTCCGTTGACCCGGTTTGTTCAATCACCTCCCTCATCGCCACTGCAGATAACCAGGAAAGAACAAAAGATCCCGCCCAAAAATCCCGGGTACGTCGCGCCTGATAGATAAAATCCTGTACTGGCCCCAAGGAAAAGTGAAAGTACCCCACAGCCTTCATAACCCTACTCCTGTTATTGTTTGGCGATCGACGAACCGGTCCAAATAATTCGTAAGTACGTCCCAATCAATCTGATCATCCTTGAAACCCAAATTGAAAGAGCCCCTCCGGCTCGCCTTAAAATAGACCGGTTCTCTATTTGGTAGAAATTTAGCCCGTAAAACACTTTGTACCAAGATCGCCCCACCTCCATTGGGAAACTCATGCACATGCAACATCAAGGGAGAAGCTCTTCGGCCACGACCATTTCCATCTGGAGCAATATCAACCTTAAAATTCCCTGATGAAGAAAAGAAGTAGTTATGAGGAAGACCAAAAACTGAACGTTTGGGTAACGAACTCATCCTTTTTCCCTCGCCAACCCGCAATACATCATCATGGTCATCGACAAAATTTCTCTCCGACTGCCTGCCGTTTACCTTACCGTGCCTACCAAACGAGCGATATAACTGCATTTCACTACCAGCACTTTCCAGTAGCTTATGTGCATTATTGCCCGACTGCGAAATGTCGATACGAGATTCTGCGGACATTCCACTGAAAGGAGGACGAGTCGCCGCACCTCCTTCTAATAGGCGGGCTATTTCAGACTTAAATTCTGCAATGTCTTGGGGTACTGGCTGACGATCCCCATCTACGATCAATCCACTGATCGAAACCGAGCCCAGCCCTCGACGTGCTCGGGCACCCAACCCACCCAAGAGACCGAAAGCTTTCAACGCATCTAACAACTGTTTTTTCTGAACAAGAGTAATAGAAGGCTTCAAAACAATATGAATTGTAAACTTTCCGGATTGAATCGAATCTCGAGTAAATCCATCTCGAAAATGGAAAAGTCCAATTCCAGCCAAATACTGCATCCCAGTCCCACTATTGAGTGGCTTCCCTCTTTGGCTTTTCTCTACCGCGACACGCAGTAAAAACTGCCCCTGCCCAACTCCCTTGTCCGCAGCACTACCAAATAACTGACTTTCCGCAACATGTAGTTCTTTAAAAGCGCCAGCATCATCCTGCTTACCATTTCTCACCCACCCCCAATGCAAAGCTCGCCACCAAAACCGCAAAGCTCCCTTAACCGAAGCCGGGCTGATACCACTCGCTTCCTGCATAGCATCACCGATGAACATTGGTGTTGTTATTTGATAAGTTGCCTCGATTCGATTCATCCAATTACTCTCAGATTTACTATTATTCTCACCAGAAACTTTTTCGATCAGAAATGATCACAGATTTGCCGTTCTTAAAAAAACAGGAACTCTTTCGCTATCCAACGCTAGTCATTTAGCCAAGCTACTAGGAAATGTACGGGACTCTTACTTACAATGATGTGGGAAACACCACACTTATTTCAATTTCTGAACTTATCTGCGTACTTTTGATAACACGATGGTCCATATTACTGGGTATAGATTCTGGCTACAATTTCGAATCTATACCAAGAACACTAGGGCCAATTGAGCAGTAAGAAATCCGAAACTTAGATTACCTAAGACTTGCAAGGCTCAATTAGAAATATAGATTCATAGTAGATACGGATAGCACTCCATACGTTCTTTTGTATCTAAATATTGAGAATAACCAGAGTGATCCCTGGCAATCGGCATGTAAGGAAATGCCATAAGGAAGGTGAAATAAACCATCACCAAGTGGTATACAAAAATTACTAACTTTTTCATTCTTTCTTTTCTCTCAAGATGTATTCATACGTTTTGTCTATTGCGTTCCGAACTAAATTTCCGTTTTTTATGGGCTCATAATTTTAAGAGTCATCTCAATATTGTTAGATAGGATTAGCAGTATAGCCGCCAAGTTCCACTTTTTCAAGGTAACGCATCTTTTAGGGCAAGATAAACGTAGGTTTACTTAGAATAAACCTACGTTTAGTGAGTTCCATTTAGTATGGAACTCAAAACACAAAACGCTTGAATTAATACCCTATTAATTGGGTGGTTTTTCTATCAATCGCTTCTCAGTTCTCCTTTTATTCTCGATGCATTATGATTGCAACTATTTTCAGTAATATGGAACATAAATGAATATAGCCCAACCCGTACTGAAAATGATCTCACAAAGCATGCAATAACTAATTGGCGTATGCAAATCTATTAGTCTGTGTTTGGGATAGTCTCAATGTTTATCCTCATATACTTATCAAACCAAAATACTCATAGCGAGTTATTGACATGGGCTTGATGTTACATCTGCTATAGCAATATGGACATGTCCAGTAATAAAAGCACTCCGCTTTTCGCGACGGAGATATCATCGTCACGACCTATTAGTCGGGCGATTTTCAAAACCCTTTGCTTTTTATTTTCTCTTTAAATATCAACAAGTTAAATGTCTTTATCTTTGCGAAAAAATCACAAGAAAAAAGTAGCGAATTGGTTCGGTCCAATTCAGAACCAAAAGAGAAGATTTTGTGTATCAAAATGACACCAATGTAAAATAGTAGCTACCATTAAGAGAATGCAATATTTCATCTTTTTCTGCAAGCTGTTTATCTTCTAACTTGAATAGGTGCGCCGGATCTGCCCAAGCGGTGATTCTCAGACCTTATTGAGTGCGTATCTACCAAATCCCATGCTTGCATTCTTTCCAACGTTTAGCCATTGACCAATAAATAGGTATGGCCACAGTTCAGACGCGGATTGGAGACTAATGTCGATTGAACCCGACCAGCCACAACGGCGGATGACGTTTCCATGAGTGGCTGAGTATCGTTGGTGGGGTTCCCATTTTAGCTCGCTGCTCCTAATAATCGCTATTTCGGTTTGCGATTTTAGGGAAAGGAAATCAGCGTTTAGTTTTTTCCCCGTGTAAAAATATTGTAGTAACGACGCTCGACGAACAATACCCATCAACATATGGGCTAGGTTGAACTGACGTCGGTACTCTTTTCCTGATGGGATGTATGGTGTTACAAATTTGATTTGTAACTCTTGCTGAGGATCAGTCTGGTGGACGGTATGCTTTACGATAGGGGGTGAATTTAAAGCGAGCTTGCCTTCTTCAATAATTCTCACTGTCTTCCCATTCTCACTAACCTGCTCCACGAACAATAAATCTGCTTGGCTTCGGTTTTTTCCAATTCCATTCACTCCTGCGGTTTGAACTGCCTGGATTACTCTTGTGAGCTTGTTTACAGCCTCCCCGACGATCACTATTTCCATGGAAAAACGCTCCCCTTTTTTGACGCGATGAGCCAGTTGCTTGCGATATCGAAAGATGTGAGGAGTAGGCGCCGGTTTTCCCCGTAGCATTTCGCTCTCAGGAGGGGCGATTGGTCGAAACAGATAAGGGTAGTCGCAATTATGTAGCAATGAACATTGGTGACACTCCGTACCCGATTGGGTACAACTAATCTGATGGAGCGCTTTCCCGAAAACACTGTGCCACAATATCCCGGGCAGAGCCGGCTGCTCAAATCCGTTTTTCGTTTCAAAGACAAAACGGTACACACCCACTGGAATGTGGGGCACCGTGTCTGTGTCGTCTTTTCTATTCAATCGAATATCCCTGTTACTGAATCGAACTCAAGGATAAAGTAGTCATCTGAGAAAAGGAAGGATGAGGAATTTGACGCATCCAGCGGCCTCATTAGCCAGTCATAACCTATTGATCAGTGATGGATAAAAAGCGACTACGGGTCGCTGGAGACTTAGCAATATCTTGATATCTACTCGAACTCCATTATTGTCCAGTCGTGATCATAGAGACCAATACATCATTTAGAAGCTTTCCGCGTAAATTGACGATAAAAGAATTCTGCTTTTTGTTAATTTCTTTCTTAATCTCTTCGTCAAGCCATACTGTCGGTGTATAAACAATTAGCGCGTCAGTATGTTTCTTTAAAGCAAGCACTTGATCCAGTTCTTCTTTAGGTAGTGTACCCTGAGGTCTGTAATTTATTTCTTTAGCGATGTTCGTTTGGCTTAGGCGAAGTGAGCGTAGCGAACGAAGCCAAAGCCGGTTTTTCAGGCTTTAGTATTGAATGTTGAGCCATCAAGTCGTTCCATGTTTGTGACTTAAGCAAATGTGGAGGCAACCCAATGACCCAACCTGATTACCCTAACCTATATGAAGTAGTGATGGAACAATTGATTCAACATGGCCCGCAGGCATTTCGTGATGTCATTACCGCGATGATGAATCAGGCCATGCAGATCGAACGATCCCAGTTTCTGGGTGCGGTGCCCCATGAACGCAGTGATAATCGCCGTGGCCATGCCAATGGATTCAAACCCAAACAGGTGGACACGACCCTTGGGACGCTAAATCTGTCGATACCCAAGACCCGTAATCACGGTGAGTCCGGGTTTTACCCGCACAGTCTGGAACAGGGACGACGCAGTGAGCGCGCGTTGATGCTGTGTGTGGCTCAGATGTACGTTAGTGGTGTCAGTACGCGCCGTGTGGAGAAGGTACTGGATCTGTTCGGTATTGAGAAAATATCTTCGACTCAGGTGTCCCGTGCAACGGCTTTGCTGGACGATGCCTTGTCAGTATGGCGGGATCGTGGTCTTGGCGAGATACGTTATCTGGTACTGGATGCGCGTTACGAACGGGTCAGGATGGATCATGAGGTGGTGGATGCGGCGGTGCTCAGTGCGGTGGGAATACTACCGGATGGTCGACGAAGCGTACTGGGTGTGCAGATTGCCACCAGTGAAGCCGAGATCAACTGGCGGGAGGTTTTACAGTCGTTGGTGAAACGAGGCATGCATGGCATCACTTACATTGCCAGTGATGATCACGCGGGTTTGAAGGCGGCAAGGCGTGCCGTGTTTCCGGGTGTACCGTGGCAACGCTGTCAGTTTCATCTGGCACAGAACGCGATTAATCATGCCCCAACGGCAAAGGTTCGTAGCCGGATTGGTGGCGAATTGCGTTCGGTCTGGAATGCGACGGACGAGGCATCTGCCCTGGCTCAGTTGGAGCAACTGGCGGCCCGTTACGAGTCAGACTGCTCGAAGCTATCGCAATGGCTGCTCGATAACGTTCCTGAAGGATTGACCGTGTTCAATTTACCGGAATCGCATCATCGAAAGATGAGAACGACGAATGGAATTGAGCGTCCGATCCAGCAGGAGATTAAACGGCGAACCCGGATTGTACGGGTCTTCCCGAATGAGGCATCTTTACTCAGGCTTGTCAGTGCCATCCTCGTCGAGATTGACGATGAATGGAGCAATGCCGACAAGCGATATATCGTGTGGAACGACGATAATGACTCAACCTAAATCAAAGTTACAGACGTAGGGTTGCACAATCAAGATCTTTCTATCCTCTAAGAGAAAAATCGATCAGACCAATTCCACGACACACCAGATACTCAGTAAGTAGCCCCAATAGAAATTCCGATTTGGTATCGATTACCAGCCAAAGGCACCTTTATAATATGGGACTTCAGCTTTTCGCTGGTGCTCATTGTTGCATTTCCAGAGGGTGGTCATCACGTTGGAAGGAACGATTAGTGATTCTAGTCAACGGTTCTAGTCAACTTTTGCGCTGTTCATAAAATTACCTTCTCGGATTCGATTGATACGATCTCGAATTTTTGCCGCTGCTTCAAATTCCAGGTTTTTCGCACAGGCGTACATCTCTTTTTCCAGTTTTTTCAACAGCTTACCAAGATCTTTCGGTGATTGACGATAGAACTCCTGTTCTTCCTCCGCAACCAGTGTGGCTTCGGGCAGGTCGTTCCAGGAAGCGTCATTAGCGGTAATGCCGTCGATGATGTCTTTAACCGGTTTTATGATACTTGTAGGTTGAATATCATTGGCAATATTGTACTTATGCTGCAATTCTCTTCGTCGATCAGTTTCCTCTATAGCGCTCTTAATGGAACGCGTCTCGCGATCTGCATAGAGAATGACTCGGCCTTCGGAGTTTCTGGCGGCACGCCCTATGGTTTGAATCAGAGACCGTGTCGAACGAAGAAACCCTTCTTTATCCGCATCCAAAATGGCCACCAATGACACTTCAGGGATATCCAGCCCTTCCCGCAACAGATTAATACCAATCAGAACATCGAAAACGCCTTTTCTTAGGTCTCGAATAATTTCGACCCGTTCAACCGTGTCTATATCCGAATGCAGATAGCGGACTTTAACTTTATGTTCATGCATGTATTCGGTTAAATCTTCTGACATTCTCTTCGTCAGGATGGTCACAAGAACCCGCTCTTTTCGTGCGACTCGTATACGAATTTCAGACAATAGATCGTCTACCTGGGAAGTCACCGGGCGAATTTCGATTTCCGGATCAAGTAGTCCTGTTGGGCGAACAATTTGCTCCACGATATCGGGGGTTTTGTTGTATTCATAGTCCGCGGGTGTTGCTGAGACAAAAACAGTTTGTGGCATCAGCATTTCGAATTCATCGAACCGTAAGGGGCGATTGTCCAATGCCGATGGCAACCGAAATCCATATTCAACTAGATTTTCCTTACGAGATCGATCCCCTTTATACATCGCACCAATTTGCGGGATAGTGGCATGACTTTCATCTATAAATAAAAGAGCGTCATCAGACAAATAGTCCATTAGTGTCGGAGGTGGCATTCCCGCAGATCGACCAGACAAATAACGTGAGTAGTTCTCGATGCCGTTGCAGTAGCCTAACTCATGCATCATCTCAAGGTCATACATGGTGCGCTGCTCAAGCCGTTGAGCCTCTACCAGTTTCCCGGCGTCCCTCAATGTCGCCAACCTTTCTCTGAGTTCCACCTTGATATCATCCAACACACCTAGGATTGTTTCCCTCGCGGTTACATAGTGACTTTTTGGATAGACCGTTACGCGATTCACGTGCTCTTCAACACCTCCGGTTAGCGGATCGAACTTTGAGATCGCTTCAATCTCATCACCAAATAGTTCGATACGGATTGCTAATCGTTCAGATTCCGCCGGATAAATATCGATCACGTCTCCCCTTACCCTGAAGGTACTTCGCCGAAGCTCAAGGTCATTGCGTAAATACTGCAATTCCGCCAGTCGTTTCAGGATCGCTCGCTGATCGATCTGATCACCTTTTTTGACATACAAAATCATGCCATGATAAGCCGCTGGGTCGCCTAGTCCATAGATAGCAGACACAGTAGCCACAATGATGACATCTCGTCGTTCAAGCAGTGCTTTCGTCGCAGACAGTCGCATTTGGTCAATGTGGTCATTAACGGAAGCATCCTTCTCGATAAACGTATCGGAACTTGGCACATAAGCTTCTGGCTGGTAGTAGTCATAATAAGAAACGAAATACTCCACCGAATTCTGAGGGAAGAAATCTCGCATCTCGGAATAGAGCTGGGCAGCGAGGGTCTTATTGTGCGCAAGAATCAATGCGGGTCGGCCAGTTTGGGCAATCACATTCGCCATGGTAAATGTCTTCCCAGACCCCGTCACTCCCAACAGCGTTTGATAAGCCTCACCATCGCTAAGTCCTTCTATTAATCCTGAAATGGCAGTGGGTTGATCCCCCGAGGGAGAATATTCGCTCTGTAACTGGTAGGCTGGTGATTCATTCATGGCGCAATTCTAGTCCAGACCAAGCACACTCACAACCATACAAAGGGAAGCAGAATGTCGTTTTATTCTAATTCGATAAGGAGACGACGTCACATGGAATGAGGGGCAAGAAACATGGATGTATGCATTAATAGGCGAGAAAATATACCGTCTAAGTTAAGGACTGGGTATCAACATGGAAACGCTGGGTTTTCCTTTTTGGAACTCCTGATCACCTTGGCCCTTATCAGCCTATCGCTTTCGATGACCCTCCCGAGCTTTAGCCAACTGAGCTCCCAGCTCAGCGCAAGCACAACATTGAATCAGCTAAAAGCTTCCATCAAGTACGCCAAAAGCGAGGCGGTTAATCGAGGTGTGAGGGTCCGGCTTTGCGCTAGCAAAGATGGACAATATTGTGACCCCTCGGGCCAATGGGAACACGGCTGGATCGTCTATTTGGACATCGCTGGCAAATCAGCCAGAACGGAAACCGATCCGATTTTAAAAATCCATGGGCAAACCAACCACGTCACCATCAGGAAGAATGGGAGATATCTCACCGTTTCGCTAAATGCCACTGGACAAATAAGTCTCAACCGATCATTCTATATTTGCCGCATTTCCGATCGATCCCCATTGTTTCGACTCACACTCATACACTCGGGCCAACTACGCGTATCTAACACAGACATAGCGTGCCCTTGAATGCCCTACACCGTCGGCGACGAGCATAAAAGGCACCATTAAAACCTAGTTGTAGGTACATAAAAACCTGCTTTGGCTGATTGAGAAATTTTTCCAAGAAACACTTGACGTGAAAGCGCCATGGAATTAGTATTCGCACCTCGTTGATCCCCGGTAGCTCAGTTGGTAGAGCAGGTGGCTGTTAACCACCCTGTCGGCAGTTCGAGTCTGTCCCGGGGAGCCAACATTATCTTTCAGATAATTACTCCCATTATTCCTCGCGTTTTTAGATCCACTCGTACTTTTATTGCAACGAAAACTGATCCAAACCTTGGTGTTGGATTTCGTAATTAGCTCGCAACTCTGACACACACCAGTTCAAAATCTAACCCAACAACGCCATCGCGTGTTACTTCCTTGGCGGATTTTATTAGTTAGTTTTGCGCATAAAAACAAGGATTGTGCAACCCTACGTCTGTAACTTCGGTTTAGTTTGAGTCATTATTGTCGTTCCACACGATATATCGCTTGTCGGCATTGCTCCATTCATCGTCAATCTCGACGAGGATGGCACTGACAAGCCTGAGTAAAGATGCCTCATTCGGGAAGACCCGTACAATCCGGGTTCGCCGTTTAATCTCCTGCTGGATCGGACGCTCAATTCCATTCGTCGTTCTCATCTTTCGATGATGCGACTCCGGTAAATTGAACACCGTCAGTCCTTCAGGAACGTTATCGAGCAGCCATTGCGATAGCTTCGAGCAGTCTGACTCGTAACGGGCCGCCAGTTGCTCCAACTGAGCGCGGGCAGATGCCTCGTCCGTCGCATTCCACACCGAACGCAGTTCACCACCAATCCGGCTACGAACCTTTGCTGTCGGCGCATGATTAATCGCGTTCTGTGCCAGATGAAACTGACAGCGTTGCCACGGTACCCCCGGAAACACAGCACGTCTCGCTGCTTTGAGGCCCGCGTGGTCATCACTGGCAATGTAGATGATGCCGTGCATCCCCCGTTTTACCAGAGACTGTAAAAACTCCCGCCAGTTGATCTCGGCTTCACTGGTCGCGATCTGCACGCCCAGTACACTGCGTCTGCCATCCGGCAATATACCCACCGCACTGAGCACCGCCGCATCCACCACCTCATGATCCATCCTGACCCGTTCGTAACGCGCATCCAGTACGAGATACCGAATCTCTCCAAGGGCCCGGTCACGCCAAACCGATAGAGCATCGTCCAGCAAAGCCGTTGCACGGGACACCTGAGTCGAAGATATTTTCTCAATACCGAACAGATCCAGTACCTTCTCCACACGGCGCGTACTGACACCACTAACGTACATCTGAGCCACACACAGCATCAACGCGCGCTCACTGCGTCGTCCCTGTTCCAGACTGTGCGGGTAAAACCCGGACTCACCGTGATTACGCGTCTTGGGTATCGACAGATTTAGCGTCCCAAGGGTCGTGTCCACCTGTTTGGGTTTGAATCCATTGGCATGGCCACGGCGATTATCACTGCGTTCATGGGGCACCGCACCCAGAAACTGGGATCGTTCGATCTGCATGGCCTGATTCATCATCGCGGTAATGACATCACGAAAAGCCTGGGGGCCATGTTGAATCAATTGTTCCATCACTACTTCATATAGGTTAGGGTAATCCGGTTGGGTCATTGGGTTGTCTCCACATTTGCGTAAGTCACAAACATGGAACGACTTGATGGCTCAACATTCAATACTAAAGCCTGAAAAACCGGCTTTGGCTTCGCTCTCTACGTTCACTCCGCCAAAGCCAATAGCGAAGCTGCAATAGAAAGCTAAATTACAGACCTCAGATTACACTACCAAAACAAGGTGTGAGTCAACGAATGTAGCGGGGATTAAGAAACCTTGAATCACCGATCACCACGATGACTTGTACATGTTCGTTTTTGCACATCTTCGGGGTACATTGGTGCCTTATTTTCTAAACCCGAAGGTTAGATCAGGTTCGGATGACAGGAGATGAGGGCCACTAGCCCACGGTGTTAAACCTCTTTAGGGCTCGCTTAGATCTGGGCTCTGAGCACTTGAGAAGCGCTCAGAATTTATGTGGTCGTTACGATAAAACCAATGAAAATCTATTGAGAAACAAACATTCTTTTCGGCACGATTTTCCGGTCTTCGGATAAAATACCCAAACCTAGAAAGCCACCACTTTGTGAATACATTCTGATCAACTCATTCTCAGGTAGCCCCTGAACTTCAGGTGGCCGAACTGCACGCCCCTGGGTAAGATAAACAGCGAGGTTTTCTGGGATCGTTATCTGGGGAAAATGAATCAACGCTTGATCACTCGGCACTAGCAGAGCCTCACGTTCGCGGGCGGTGGAGAAGGCCTCTAACTCTTCCAATGTTACCGTATTCTCTAGGGTAAATTGCCCTAACCCTGTGCGACGCAATCGAATAACGTGCCCACCACATCCCAACGCCGCTCCGATTTCCGTGGCTAAAGTACGAATATAAAACCCCTTTGAACAAGAGACTGTTAGATCCAGTGTTTGATTATCCCACCGATCTAGGGTCAGACGATAGACCGTCACATCACGTGCTTTTCTTTCAACTTCTATTCCCTGTCTCGCCAACTTGTATAACGGCTGACCGTTTTGTTTCAAGGCAGAAAACATAGGGGGAACTTGGGGATAGCTGCCTCGAAACTGAGGGAGAACCTGATCAAGTTTTCCCTGAGAAATGCCAACAGGTTGCTGATCGATGATTTTTCCTTCAGAGTCTCCGGTATCTGTCGACGTGCCAAGGGAAATGGAGACTTGGTATTCTTTATCACCATTCAGAAAATACGACGCTATTTTTGTCGTTTCACCGAAACACAGTGGCAATACGCCCGTAGCAAGAGGGTCCAGACTCCCGGTATGCCCCGCCTTGTTTGCCTCGAATATGCGCTTGGCTTTTTGCAAGGCATAGTTTGATGACATGCCAGTGGGTTTATCAAGCAACAGCATGCCATTAATCTGCAAGCCCTTACGCCGCCTTCCCTTACTCATAAAAATACTTATTCTGCGTCTTTATTTCTATTTAGCGAAGTGATCAATGCGCTCAGGTCCATACCGCGCTGTATGGTGTCGTCATACTTAAATAAAAGCGTTGGTGTGATCCGTAAACTGACTTGCTGACTTAATGATCTACGCAAAAATCTCGACGCATTGTTCAATAGTTTCTCTATTTGTTCTGATGGGGTTTTCTCATCTGACGAACAAACATAAACCACTGATTGCTTCAGGTCCTTAGTAACGGTGACACTGGTCACTGTTACTGAGTTAATACGACTATCGTTAAGTTCCCTAGCAATAATGGTTGCGAGTTCTCGCTTCAATAACGCACCAACACGCCGGGTACGATCAATTTCATGCATTGGCACTGGTACTTAATGTCGTGAATCCAAATTGAATGGACTTGATCGTAATCATTAATGAAGTGTCAGTCACACTCTAAATTACCTGAGCAGTACTGGTAACTTCAAAGACCTCGATTTGGTCTCCCTCTTTAATGTCATGGTAATTTTTAATTCCAATACCACACTCGTAGCCATTTTTTACTTCCTGAACATCATCCTTAAATCGTCTTAGAGAATCAATGGAACCTTCAAATATCACGATATTGTCACGCAACACACGAACCGGCAGGTTACGTTTCACCACACCCTCAGTGACATAACAACCCGCGATAGAACCAATTTTTGGCGCTTTGAAGACATCCCTAACTTCTACCAGACCAACATGCTCTTCTTTGAGAACCGGAGACAACATTCCACTCATCGCGCTCTTTACCAAATCCACTACATCATAAATTACATTGTAGTAATGGACATCAACACCTTCATTCTCGATTAGCTTTCTCGATGATGCATCGGCTCTCACGTTAAATCCGACAATAGTGGCATTCGAAGCCATTGCAAGATTAACATCGGATTCGTTAATTCCGCCCACCATGCCATGCACCACTTTAATTGCAACTTCATCATTAGAGAGCTTCTCCAATGACTCGCTCAGCGCTTCTACCGAACCCTGAACGTCAGCTTTAACCAATAGATTAAGTGATTTAGTTTCACCCTCTTCCATGCGGTTAAACATGCTTTCAAGTTTCGCTTTCTGTTGCTTCGCCAGCTTAACTTCCTTGAAACGACCTTGTCGATGTAGTGCGACTTCCCGAGCTTTTCGCTCATCACTAACCACAACCAGATCATCACCCGCGACGGGTACACCAGCCAAACCCTGTATTTCAACAGGTGTGGATGGGCCCGCTTGACTAATCGACTTGCCATGGTCATTTAATAGTACTCTGACTCGACCGGATTCCCTACCTGCCAGAATAATGTCGCCCTTTTTCAGAACCCCGTGTTGGACTAGCACCGTGGCAACAGGGCCTCGCCCTTTGTCCAACCTCGCCTCAACCACCAATCCAGATGCATTACCTGTGGCTCTTGCTTTGAGATCCGCAACTTCTGCTTGTAACAGCACAGACTCAAGTAAGCCATCAACGCCTTGCCCTGTTAATGCAGAGACTTCATTCATCATTACATCACCACCCCACTCCTCCGAAATCACATCGTAGTTGGATAGTTCTTGCCTTACACGGCCCGGATCAGCCTGCTCACGGTCCATTTTGTTAATCGCGACGATAATCGGCACACCCGCCGACTTAGCGTGGTTAATCGCTTCAATGGTTTGCGGCTTCACCCCATCATCCGCTGCGACTACTAAAATAACAATGTCAGTTGCTTTGGCCCCACGGGCCCGCATCGCGGAGAATGCTTCGTGTCCCGGTGTATCCAAGAAGCAGATATCCTGCCCCCCGAGGCTAACTCGATAGGCACCAATGTGTTGTGTAATGCCACCCGCTTCGCCCGCAGCCACTTTCGCTTTACGTAAGTAGTCGAGCAGCGATGTTTTTCCGTGATCAACGTGACCCATAACAGTGACAACGGGAGACCGAGGGGTTTCCTCCGCATCTCCAGCCTGTTCAGCCAGCATTGACTCAGGATCCTCGGTATCTGCCGGTTTGGCGGTGTGTCCCATCTCTTCAACCAATAGCGTCGCGGTATCCTGGTCTAGGAGCTGGTTAATTGTGACCATCGAGCCCATTGACATCATCACTTTGATGACTTCGCCGGCCTTAATCGACATAGATAGCGCCAGTTCTCCAACGGTAATGGTTTCCGGTATCATAACTTCATGCACCACTGGTGCAGTTGGCTTCTCGAAACCATGCTGATCAGCAGTCGTGGAGGAAATATTCCCCACTTTTCTTGTCACCGGTCTTCGTGATTTACCTTTCCTTTTCTTCGACGCATGGAGTTCTTCGCGACCCCGAGGACCATCACCTTTGTCCCGCTTACCACGTTTTCCTTTTTTGCCTTGCGCTTTTTGCGATTCTTCCTTCGCATCAGCCTCAGCTTTAGCCTTTGCGTCAGCTTCCGCTTTCAATTTGGCTTCGGCTTCGAGTTTTTCTTTTAGTTCTTTCTCTGCTTGTTTTTCCTTGGCAATAGCAGCGTTCACTTCCTTCTCGACAGCCACTTCCGCCATCGCTTCTGCTTCTTTTTCCAGAAGGGCAAACTGCGCCATCTCCTTTTCTAATAAGGCTTCCTCTTCTTTTTGCGCTTTCTGGCGAGCTTCTTCTTCCATCGCCAGTTTTGCCTTATCTTCCTCAGTGAGAGGTTCTGGGTCTTTGACGGAAACTACCACGTCCTGAGCATCACTGTCCTCGGTGTTTACTTCAGCGGTATCTTCTTCAGTAACATCTGGTGTAGATGTTTGACTTTCAGCTTCTGCGGCGATCGCTTTTTTTGCTTCAGCTGCTTCGGCTTCTGCGGCGGCTTCAGCTAGAATCTGCTCTTCTACCGATGTTGAGGTCGATTCGATTTTTGCGTCAACAAGTTTGGGTTCGCTTGCGGTTGCCGTATCGACAGCGGCTTCTTCAACCGAAGCTGGTTCGACCGCTTTAGTTATTGCTACTTTTTTAGTCTTGCGTTTTTTTACCGATTTGATCTCAGCATCCACCGGCGCCCGCTTTTCAATAGGCTGGGCTTCTACTTTTGCTTTAACCACTTGGGGTTGTTCTAAATCAGAAGGCTTTGAAAACGTTCTGCGCTTCTTTACCTCAACATGCACTTTCCTAGCGGCACCAGTACGAGATGTTTGGGTTATCTCATCCGTGGTTTTCTTCCGCAATGTCATTTTCTGAGTCCCTGGCGATTTTTTCGCAGAATCACCCTTCAGGAATTGCAGTAACTTAATTTTCTCTCCATCTTCAAGCAGGTCATCCTTTGTTTTGCCGCTGATGCCCGCATGCTCAAGCTGATCCAGCAGCTTCTCGATGCTGATGCCGATTTGTTTGGCAAAACTGTTTATTGTTACTTGGGACATATTAAGACCTGTATTTCAAATTACCTGCTTTCAGAAATCACTTTGAATTCTGCCTGGTGCTATGTATTCATAACGTTACTCAATGTCACACAAACCACGGTGCTCGAGCGGTCATAATTAACTCGCTCGCTCTCCCTTTGTCGATGTCGATGATATCCAAAACTTCGTCAACTGCGCATTCGGCCAAATCTTCCATGGTTCTAACGCCGCCACTTGCTAATATTCGGGCAGTGTCTTCATCCATACCTTCCATGTTTAGTAAATCTTCGGCGGGTTCCTTTGCTTCCTGAGAAGCAATGGCCGAGGTTAGCAGATGGTCCTGAGCACGACTACGCAGCTCATCAACCAACTCTTCCTCAAATTCTTCAATTTCAAGAATTTCTTGCTTCGGCACGTAAGCAATTTCTTCAAGCGTGTTAAATCCTTCCTGCGCAAGAATAACGGCGATATTTTCATCAATGTCCAGTAAGGACATGAATTTTTCTACCAACACCTGCTGCTCAGCGTCCTGCTTTTCCGCAGCGTCTTTATCCGTCATGAGATTTAGCTCCCACCCAGTCAATTCAGACGCTAAACGAACGTTTTGCCCACCCCTGCCAATCGCACGGGAAAGGTTTTCTTCGGTCACCACCACGTCCATGCTATCGGTGTCCTCATCAACGTAGATCGATTCAACTTCGGCTGGCGCTAATGCCTGAATCACGAACTCCGCTATGTTCTCGGACCAAACAATGATGTCAACGCGTTCACCGGCGATCTCATTGGACACACTTTGGACTCTGGAACCCCGAATACCCACACATGAACCCACCGGATCAACATTACTGTCATTGGATCGAACAGAAATTTTGGCTCTTGAACCCGGGTCCCTTGCTGCACCTAATATATCGATAATCCCTTCGCCAGCCTCAGGCACCTCCAATTTAAACAATTCAATCAGGAATTGGGGGGATATTCGGGACAGAATAAGTTGAGGTCTCCTTGCTTCTTCATCGATTTCCTTTAACAATGCCCTGATTCGGTCACCGGGGCGAAGTCCTTCGCGAGGAATCATTTCGTTTTTGATCAACACCGCTTCAGCATCACCCAAATCGATAATGGCATTACCACGATCCATCCTTTTAACGGTGCCTGAAACCAGTTGATCCATTTTTTCCCGGTAACGTTCCGCAACCTGATGCCGTTCCGCTTCTCGAACTTTTTGCATGATGACCTGTTTTGCGGCCTGCGCTGCAATTCGACCGAACTCGACCTTTTCCATGGCTTCCTCGATTAAATCATCAACCTCAATATCTTCATCGCTTTCCTGCGCTTCGGAGAGTGAAATCTGACGATCTGGGAACTCCAGTAAATCATCCGCTACCACTTCCCAAACTCGATACGAATCATAGTCACCGGTATCACGATGAATACTAACGCGGGCATCGATATCATCAGCATGCCATTTACGTGTCGCCGTGGCCAAGGCCGCTTCGATCGCTTTAAATATCACTTCTTTATCAAGATCCTTTTCTCTTGACACGACTTCTGCCATTAAAAGGATCTCATTATTAGTAATCGCCATAATTCAATTGATACCAATCTAATTATTAAAAAAAGCCAATTTCAACTGACTTCCAGACTTCACAACTGGCTTGTCATAAACACCCACAAAACCTATGACACGCAATAAAACCTACCCCAAACTAAAATGTGATGGCTAAAGTCTCGTTAAAAAGCGGGCTCTAATCGAGCTGACTCCATACCGTCATATTCGAGTTCATACTCTTGCCCATCGATTTCGATCACGGCGAACCGGTCGTTTGCTTCAATCAAAGCCCCCATGAACCGACGTCGCCCAAGCACGTATCCGTGCATAACCACACGAACTTTTTCTCCAACAAACTGTTGAAAATGCGCTGGTTTTGCCAGTGGCCTATCTATTCCCGGAGAAGAAACTTCGAGAAAGTACTCTTTCTTTAATGGATCCTCTACATCAAGAACAACACTCAACTGTCGACTAACAGTGGCGCAATCATCGACCTGTATTCCGCCTGGGGCATCAATATATATTCTTAAAACCTGGTCGTTGTTCTGAGTCGTCAATTCCAGATGCACAAGCTCATAGCCCAACTCTTCTACCGTTGGTTCAAGCAGCGCTCTCAGTTTTTCCGGACTCGCATTCATTTCTATTCCAGCATTACTCTAACGATTACTCTAGTGCCGACAACTAACAACGCCAGACAATACGTTTCGCACAAAAATCATGCACAAAAAATGGGCCAATGGCCCAAATAAAACTTTTCCAAGCAGGAAAACAAAACCCCGCTTTCAGCGGGGTCCTAGTAAACTAATTCGCAATAACGTAATGACGGGACTAAGATCGCATATCCTGATACATCACATAGTCAACTTACATACATCGTCTCGCTTCAAGAGAACAGCAACCTTTCCGTAGCAAACTCCTTACAAAGGAGCCCCTGCTTTTAAGGATGGCGAGTATACTCTCAGACACGCCCTACTTCAATAGTGAAACGCGGCAAAAGGTAAGTCGGTTCACACTAATTATGGCCTATCGTACTAGCTTCATTTCATCAATGTGCCTAATTCACATTACCACCCGGTGCATGATCCGATGAAGCTTAGGTTACATACATCACTGAAGTTACAATGAAGATTGCGTGGCAAGTCAAGTTGACACAAAAAAACCCATCAAATGAGCTGAAATATACAACTTATTTGATGGGTTTCTTAATTGGTAGCGGGGGCAGGATTTGAACCTACGACCTTCGGGTTATGAGCCCGACGAGCTGCCTGACTGCTCCACCCCGCACCAGAGCGGCGTATTATATATATAAATCCAACTTTGGCAATCGTTTTCTTTAGTCTTTTTAACTTAAGAGCCCCTGCATAAGTCTGGGCGAATTAAGTTGAAAGTCAAAATCGGTTAGGCCAAGGCACAGAGCGCACGTAATAGCACAGCTATTGAGAAATTTTGTAACGAGAAGATCACCCCGATTTTGGACTCAAATTGGCCGGTCATGGTTTGTTCAGAGGCTTCTTTGTAGTGAAACCAATGTAAACCTAGTTTACGAGTGGCCCTTACGTCGCACACTAGTGCCTTTTGCTGAGTCGTCCAATTCATAACCTGCATTGACAATTTGATCACGAAGCTCATCTGCCAATGACCAGTCTTTCTCCTGTCTAGCTACCCGTCTGGACTCAACCAATATGAGAATATTTTCGGGAACCGACTCAACAACGGGTTCCCATTTTGCCAAGTTCAGACCCAGCACTCGATCCATTTCCAACATCGTTGCTTTCTTGGTAGCGGCATCTAAATCGCTTTTCACCATCTCCCAAACTACGGCTAAGCCCGTGGCCGTATTCAGGTCTCGCTCCACTTGTTCAGTAAAACGCTGAATAAAGTGCTGATCAACCGCAGTGGGCTCGCCCCATGAGTAAAACGCTGATCGTAGTCGACCCAAAGCGGTGGACGCACTGTCTAAGCTTTCCCAAGTAAATTTCAGATCACTTCGATAGTGTGCTGTGAGACATAGGTAACGGTACGCTAGAGGATCATATTCTCGATCAATCAGCGTTTGTACCCTTAGAAATTCACCTGATGACTTCGACATTTTGGAGCTGTCAGTTTCAAGAAAATAGCCATGCAACCAAAAATTGGCCAGCGTCGTGCCGTGGCACACTTCAGACTGAGCGATTTCATTGGAGTGATGAACAGGAATATGATCCTTTCCACCGCAATGAATATCAAACTTCTTTCCGAGGTATTTTACCGCCATGGCTGAGCATTCAATGTGCCATCCTGGAAAACCAACCCCCCAGGGGCTGTCCCATTCCATCTGCCGTTTGTCATCTGTCGGGCTAAATTTCCACAATGCAAAGTCGGTGAGACTATGTTTTTCACCAGCATTCACTCGGGCACCTTCTACTAAGCCTTCTTTATCAAGTCGCGCTAAATACCCGTAGCTGTCCAATTTAGAGGTATCGAAATAGACACCGTCAGAGGTTTGATAAGTAAACCCCTTGGCCTCGATTTTTTTGATGTCCGCAATCTGTTCGGCGATGTGATCCGTCGCGCGACACCAAATAGTGGGGGCTAGAATATTCAGCGTATCGAAATCCTGCTTGAATGCTGCAGTAAAACGCTCGGCAATATCCCATGCGGATCCTCCTACTTTTCTTGCACCCTTTTCCATTTTATCTTCACCGGTGTCTGCATCTGAGGTCAGATGGCCAACGTCAGTAATGTTCACGACGTGATCGACATCGAATCCCTTGAACTCAAGTACGCGTCGCAGAATGTCTTCAAACACATAGGTTCGAAGATTACCGATATGAGCGTAATCGTAAACAGTCGGCCCACAAGCATAGATCCCTGCTTTTCCCGGTGTGATCGGTTCGAAGTCGCAAAGGCTTCTTCTGTATGTGTCGTATAGCTTAAGTGTCATCGAAATATGTTTGGTACGTTAACGCTGAGTTCAACTAAACATTGCTGTCACGGCTGTCTCCAAGGCTGGCGATGTTATAGCAATCCTTGTTATATTGCACCCCTCATTCGCCCATAGTGGGCCTATCCATTCGCTCTACCATCATCTCACTGAATCAATGACCATCGCCTTTATCTCCGACCTTCATCTCACTCCACAAAGGCCCGATTCCTCCGCACTTTTTGAGCATTTCTTGGAAACCACTGGGGCCTTGATTGAAGAGTTATACATCCTGGGCGATCTATTCGAGTATTGGATTGGCGACGATGCCGGAGAGCAACTAGGACATCAACGCATTGAAACGGCATTGCAGCGTGCGACCAAAGCCGGGACCAACATCTTTTTCATCCATGGTAACCGGGATTTCCTAATCGGTTCTGATTTTGCCAAGCGAACAGGTTGCCTTATACTGCCAGATCCCAGCGTGATTACACTCGGGGATAGAATCGTTGTATTAAGCCATGGAGATGCGTTGTGCACCGATGACGTCGAACATCAAGCTTCAAGGAATCAAATGCTTTCTTCTAAATGGAAAGGCGCCTTTCTTGATAAGTCGATTAAAGAGCGGATCGACTCCGCTGAGGAAATGCGGCTTCATAGCGAACGAAACAAGCAGCATAAAAGCATGGAGATCATGGATGTGAACCAACAAGAAGTCGAGAAAATGATGAGAGAGCATAACGCTGAAATCATGATTCATGGACATACCCATCGCCCGGGAGTCCACGAATTTGAGGTCGATTCAAAAACTGTGAAACGCTATGTACTGGGAGATTGGTACGAACAAAAAAGTGTATTGACCTATAAAAAGTGTAGAAGTTTAGACCAAATCTGACACCGTATTAAATCAACCCTCGCTTCGCTCGGATTGATTTAATACGGTGTCAGCTCAAGTCTGAACTTCTACATATAAAGACCAGACCTTCCTTTTGAAGAAGTGATTTATCGAGTTTAAGAAACTTCCATTCATATTGATATAAACGTCATTAAGATCAATGAGTCTTTTCGTTCACGTCCGTGACCTCGGACAGATCCAGCTCATTTTGATCCATTTTTTTCGACTCGTCATTTCTTAAATTGTCCACTGACAATAGATATTCTGGCGTTATGTCTCCAGTCACATAGTTACCATCGAAACACGAAGTGTCAAACTCCAGAATATTTGGATTGCACTTCCTCACGGATGCCACTAGATCATCCAGCTCCTGGTAAATCAAGCGATCAGCTCCAATTTGTTCACAAACCTCCTCAGTAGCCCTTCCGTGAGCAACTAACTCTCTGCTGGAAGGCATGTCAATGCCATAAACATTTTGATAGCGAACTGCAGGAGCGGCTGAAGCAAAGTATACTTTTTTTGCTCCGGCTTCTCGGGCTAGCTCGATAATTTTTTCCGACGTAGTCCCACGCACGATTGAGTCATCAACTAATAGAACGTTCTTGTCTTTAAACTCGGTGCCAATGGCATTTAGTTTTTGCCGCACTGACTTTTTCCTCTGTGCCTGACCTGGCATGATAAAGGTTCTACCAATGTATCTATTTTTGATAAAGCCTTCTCTAAAGGGCAAATCCAGCACCCGAGCCATTTCTAGTGCAGCTGTACGGCTCGTATCAGGCACTGGGATTACAACATCGATATCATGATCAATCCAAGTCTCCGCCAGTTTTTCACCGAGCGCTTTACCCATTTCTATTCGGGTTTGATACACGGGCACATTGTCCAAAACGGAATCCGGTCTCGCCAAATACACGTACTCAAAAATACAGGGAGCATATTTTGGATATTCAGCACATATTTTTGAATGGACAACCCCTTCAATATCGACAAAAATCGCTTCGCCAGGCGCAACATCTCTTTGTATCTGGTATCCCAACACATCCAACGCAGCGCTTTCTGATGCAAACATGTGGGAGAGTTTATCGCCATTTTGTTTGGTTCCATAAATTAGAGGACGAATGCCACATGGGTCACGAAACGCCAGTACACCACCTCCAACAATCATGGCCAATACAGCATAGGCCCCTCGGCATCGGCGAAAGACACCACCCACTGCTTCGAAAATGTCATCAGGTGCCACACGCAAACTAGACTCACCAATGGCTTCTCTCAATTCGTGGGCCAAAATATTTAGCAGAATTTCTGAATCAGACGAAGTGTTCAACTGGCGCAGGTCCTGTCTAAAAAGCTCGTCTCTTAGGGTATCAGCATTGGTTAGGTTGCCATTGTGTCCCAATGCAATACCAAAAGGTGAATTCACATAAAAAGGTTGCGCCTCAGCTCTAGAGTCACAACCTGCAGTGGGATACCTAGCGTGGCCAATTCCCATATCCCCCTGCAATTGCACCATGTGTCGAGTGTGAAAAACGTCTCTCACCAGCCCCCTATCTTTACGCAAGAAAACACGATTACCATCACTGGTCATAATGCCAGCGGCATCCTGTCCTCGATGCTGCACACCGGTCAAACCATCATACAGCGCTTGGTTAACCTGCTCTCCTCCGACAATACCAACAATGCCGCACATTTACTTAAGTTATCTCCGAGGAAAGTTGTTCAACGATGTCTTGGGGTAAGAATATTTTGATCATTCCATTCACCGGCTCAAATAGTTCTACCAAAACAGAATCTTGCCACCAAGGCTGACTTGGGAAACCCATAAAATACGAACCAAGGATAAGCAGAGAAACCACTACAACCCCCCGAGCTAATCCAAAAGCGCCACCTAATGACCGATTGATACGGGCAGCACCTGCCAGTTGGATGAATCGAAGGATGAGGTAACTCGCCATGGAAATAAGTAAAAGCGATACAACAAAGATGACGGCGAATGCGACCACAACCCGAAAGGTTGGTTGCCCAATATAAGGCTCCAAATACACACCGCCTTCCACGGCATAATGATACGCAATCCAAAGTGCCGCTAGCCAAGAAAATAACGAAAATACTTCCTTGACAAAGCCTCTGTACAAACCAATCAGAAATGAGACGACTATGACGAAAACAATCGCAATATCAATCAAGCTCATATTTTTAGCCTTAACGATGTAGATGAATCGGATTGAGATCCAAAACGCAGTCCGATGCGAACCCCGGATGATATCATTTGAGAAGAGCGATACCTATAAAAAAGATTGTGCAACCCTACGTCTGTAACTTCGGTTTAGTTTGAGTCATTATTGTCGTTCCACACGATATATCGCTTGTCGGCATTGCTCCATTCATCGTCAATCTCGACGAGGATGGCACTGACAAGCCTGAGTAAAGATGCCTCATTCGGGAAGACCCGTACAATCCGGGTTCGCCGTTTAATCTCCTGCTGGATCGGACGCTCAATTCCATTCGTCGTTCTCATCTTTCGATGATGCGACTCCGGTAAATTGAACACCGTCAGTCCTTCAGGAACGTTATCGAGCAGCCATTGCGACAGCTTTGAGTAATCTGACTCGTAACGGGCCGCCAGTTGCTCCAACTGAGCGCGGGCAGATGCCTCGTCCGTCGCATTCCACACCGAACGCAGTTCACCACCAATCCGACTACGAACCTTTGCTGTCGGCGCATGATTGACCGCATTTTGTGCCAGGTGGAACTGACAACGCTGCCACGGTACACCCGGAAACACAGCACGTCTCGCTGCTTTGAGGCCCGCGTGGTCATCACTGGCAATGTAGATGATGCCGTGCATCCCCCGTTTTACCAGAGACTGTAAAAACTCCCGCCAGTTGATCTCCGCTTCACTGGTCGCGATCTGCACGCCCAGTACACTGCGTCTGCCATCCGGCAATATACCCACCGCACTGAGCACCGCCGCATCCACCACCTCATGATCCATCCTGACCCGTTCGTAACGCGCATCCAGTACGAGATACCGAATCTCTCCAAGGGCCCGGTCACGCCAAACCGATAGAGCATCGTCCAGCAAAGCCGTTGCACGGGACACCTGAGTCGAAGATATTTTCTCAATACCGAACAGATCCAGTACCTTCTCCACACGGCGCGTACTGACACCACTAACGTACATCTGAGCCACACACAGCATCAACGCGCGCTCACTGCGTCGTCCCTGTTCCAGACTGTGCGGGTAAAAACCCGGACTCACCGTGATTACGCGTCTTGGGTATCGACAGATTTAACGTCCCAAGGGTCGTGTCCACCAGTTTGGGTTTGAATCCATTGGCATGGCCACGGCGATTATCACTGCGTTCATGGGGCACCGCACCCAGAAACTGGGATCGTTCGATCTGCATGGCCTGATTCATCATCGCGGTAATGACATCACGAAAAGCCTGGGGGCCATGTTGAATCAATTGTTCCATCACTACTTCATATAGGTTAGGGTAATCCGGTTGGGTCATTGGGTTGCCTCCACATTTGCTTAAGTCACAAACATGGAACGACTTGATGGCTCAACATTCAATACTAAAGCCTGAAAAACCGGCTTTGGCTTCGCTCTCTACGTTCACTCCGCCAAAGCCAATAGCGAAGCTGCAATAGAAAGCTAAATTACAGACCTCAGATTACACTACCATAAAAAATACTCATGACAGCCCGTAAATAAGAGAGGGAAAGTTTCCATATTTCATACTTCAGACGCTTAAAATGGAAAAGTGGAATCGATCGTTATTCCCCCAATGCTCTTTTCATTATCACGATAGGCAGCCGTTCTTTGTGGCTATAAATCTTCCTTAAAAACTGGGTAGTACCAAGATATTGTGAATCCGAGAGCGTATGACTAAGTCCGTCTCGAATATTCCGTCGTAAATACTATGGGTAACCGCTATTAGGTCGTCCGACATCCAACGGCTCGTGGTAGGTGCAGATTGCTCGATCATGAGCTGTTCAGAAGTTGCTAAGGTGAGTGCTTGGTAATATAGCCATTTTCACCCGTCAGCTTTTTCAGTTGCGTGCTGATTGTCTTAGCAGATTTTTTATCTGCATAGGGGCCAAGCCATATTCTTGTTGCATCACCAAAACTGGTTTTTACTCTGGTCGTCCTAGCCACCAATCCATTGCCGTTTAACAATTTGGATACCGATGTCACATTACTTTCCTTAGAAAACGTACCTACTCTCACGGCCCATTGATCAGCCTTCTTATTCTCTGGCAACTTGATAGCTTTCTTCGACACGGCAGGCTGACTACTTTTTATCACCTTTTTCTGTGGGATATTCTGTGTATCTTGGATATTGGCTTTCAGAGCAACCTTTTTATCCTGCTTTACCAAAACGATCTTTTCATCTGAGATCTTCTTACTTGTACTCGATTGCTGATTAGCATTGCCAGAAACGGAAAGCGCGGGCTTCGAAGCTTGATTGGTTTGAGTATTGGCCTGTTGTTGAGTTTCTTGTTGAATTATTGCACTTGTCGATTTTTCGGTAATCTTCTTCACAGAGTCCTTATCAGAAGTGCTGTTAGCGTTCGTGCTCAAGGCAGCCGTGACTGTCGATGCTTGGCTGGAAGACGATGTTCCATCGTTAACCAAGATTTTTTTCAAAGCCTGCTGTGGTACAACCACCGAAACCAATGCGTCGTTGCTAGGCGTCTTTTCCAGGTTGGAAGCACTCACTGGGGCGATTTTGGATTTAAATATTTTGATCGTACTTTCTTTTCCAGATGTGGCTTCAGCGCTGGTATGAGTAAAATCTGCATTGAAATCCGGTTCTTTCAACAATTGAGGTATTACCAAAATAGCGATAAGCATCAAAACAATAGCGCCGGTTAACCGGTGGGCCAGTTTGTATTGTGGTTTATTTTTTGTATCGCTAATTACCATCTAAGTATTATGTAAATATCATTATCCAGAGCGCCAGCCGCCCAGTCCCAGAGGTTCATGTTTATACTTTGAGAGACTCAATGTGGCCCATTATATCACCCACAGTGTAAAACGAGCCAAACACCACCACTCGATCACTAACCGTAGCGCTGCTCATTGCCGCTTCATAGGCCTCTACAGGGGTATCAAAAGTCAACGCTTGCAAGTCAACGTCTAGATTCAGCGCTGCGTTCACCTGTTTGATTTTTTCGCGCAAATCAATTCCTGTTTGTCCCCTCTCTCCACCTAAGGTTGCCAGATACCAAACATCAATATCGGATATGATGGCGCCAACAATCTCATCCAACCCTTTGTCTGCAAGCACACCTAATACCACAATGGTTTTGCCATTTTTCGGGTCTGGATGAGGTCTTGTCGAAAGAAATTTAGCTAGTTCCATAGCGGATTGTCGATTATGAGCCACATCCACAATCAGCTCCGGTGCCAGTGAAACAACCTGACACCGACAAGGCAGGTTAATGTTCTTCAATCCAAGCCGTAAGTCCGTGGGTGTCACACTTGTCCATCTCTGGGACAACCCAAGCACAGCCAGTACACCAGCTAGATTTCTCACCTGATACTCGCCCATCAGTGGCAGCTCGATTTGCTCAATGTTTTTCCATTCGTCAGAAATTGAGGGGGTATTGCCATACCAGGTGATACCACTTTCCAACGACTCAACTGAGAAGTCCCTTCCAACTTGAAACAATGCAGCGCCTACCTCAGAAGCGGTCTGACCAATACTGGAGGGTGGGTCTGGGTCTGCACACACTGCGATGCCCCCAGGTTGGATTATGCCGGCTTTTTCAGCTCCGATTTTTTCCCTATCTGTCCCTAACCACTGTTGATGGTCAATATCGATGGTTGTGATCAGTGCAATGTCATTTTCAATCATATTGACCGCATCCATACGCCCTCCCATACCCACTTCGAGGATGGCGACATCAACCTCTTCTCTGTTGAACACCCACAGAGCACACAAGGTGCCGAACTCAAAGTAAGTGAGAGGGATGTCCTCTCTGGCTTTTTCAATGGCACAAAACCCATGACATATCTCTGCATCGCTGGCTGGGGCGTCGTTTACTTTGATTCGTTCGTTATAACGGACAAGGTGTGGCGACGTATACACGCCGGTTTTTTTCCCGGCCTGCCGCAGTACGGCATCCAGCATACTGACAGATGACCCCTTACCATTAGTACCCGCCACAGTGATAACAAAATTCGGTTTAAAGCCACCCATTCTTTCCCAGACATCTTGAATTCGATCCAGTCTGAGTTCAATGGTTCGCCAGTGTTGTTTCTGGGTATATTCCACCCAGTCATTTAAGTCAAACGCTTCAAACTGCTTCATTTCTATCTTGGTCTAAATCCGTACTAGTACATTTGTGTGTTTAATCGAAACCGTCGTTATCATTCGAGCAAACTATATTTATATTCGGCGTCGAAGGGAAAGTGGAAGCTGAACACCACTGCCTGAGCCCACTACTTAACGCCTAACTTAACATTAAAGTACTGGTGAGTTGGGTTCGTCCGGGAGCCTCTATATCTTCCTAATCAGTGTGTTTTTCTAAAAAGTCGATGAAAGACATCCTCGCAACCACCGCTGTAATACACCAACATGCAGAAGCGCTAGTTAATCAACCACCTAACTCAGAAATTCCTAGGCAGCGGAACACGATCAGGTCTGATAAAAATGTCAGCATTAGTCGTTTGGGCCGAACCCCATTTTCTCCAGCAAAGCGGCAATACTGTCCCGCATTTCCCTGCGATCCACAATCATGTCAACCGCGCCATGCTCTAAAAGAAACTCAGCACGTTGGAATCCATCCGGTAACGTTTCCCTGACGGTTTGCTCAATGACTCTTGGTCCTGCAAAACCAACGAGAGCATGAGGTTCAGAGATAATCACGTCCCCTAACATCGCCAAACTGGCTGATACGCCACCCATGGTTGGATCAGTGAGGACAGAGAAAAATGGGATGGAATTCGCTCTCAGTCTCGATATTGCTGCGGTAGTTTTCGCCATTTGCATTAGAGAAAACAAAGCCTCTTGCATCCGCGCACCACCGCTTGCTGAAAAACAAATCATGGGTTGGTGGTTTTCAAAACTGTGATTCGCTGCCTGTACAAAACGTTCCCCAACAACCGCTCCCATGGAACCACCCATAAATTTGAACTCAAAAGCAGTCACCGTGACGTTCACGCCTTTTACTGAACCACTGGCAGCTAATAAAGCTTCGCTCGATTGACTCGACTTTTTTGCATCTGCTAAACGGTCTTTGTATTTTTTTTGATCCTTGAATTTCAAAACATCTAGCGACCCAACGGATTCCGCTATCGGTACCATTGAATCATCATCAAGAAAACTGGACAGTCGCTCTTTCGCCCCCATACGCATATGGTGGTTGCATTTAGGACACACCTGCAGGCTATGAGTCAGCTCCACGGCATAGAGTACGGCTTGACAAGATGAACAATTATTCCAGACCCCCTCTGGAACTCCTTTTTTCCCTCCTCGACCAGTCGTTTTCACTTTTGGTGGCAGTATTCTTTCGAACCAATTCATATAATTATTTTTAAAGTCTATCGGTTTAACAAGAGCCTAAAAAAAGCACTCCAGCGAAGTAATTTAGAACAGCGATACTTTACGGTTCAATTCACTTCTTTTTTTTTAACCTGCTAATTTATAGAAACGTCCTATCCGTCAATTGTCATTTCCAAATTAAACTAACACAGCCCCCTTTGAAATTCATTCGCCACTTAGCACTGACTAGGAAGAAGCACATCAGAGTATGTTTCAATGAACAAGTGCGTTTCGGCAAAAAGCGGTGATTTTACCTAAATTCTTAACGCCTTCCACTTCAACCCCACTACTCACATCAACCCCATAGGGAGCCGCTGTTTTAATCGCCTCTATTACATTAGCTGGATTCAGCCCCCCCGCAAGTATAAGCGGTTTTCTTCCGCCATAATTAGCTCTTCGCCAATCAAAGGTTTTCCCGGTGCCCCCATGGAGGTTGTCAACATAAGTATCGAGCAAAATACCACTAGCATCAGAATAAGCTGATTCGTATTTTAGAAGATCAACGTCATCTGAGACACGAACGCCCTTTATGTAGGGAAGACCGAAACTACCACAAAAACCAGCGGACTCTTCACCATGGAATTGCAAATGCGTTAATGAAACACGGTTCAATACTGCTTTCACGTACTCCTTATCAGGGTTCACCATAACACCCACTTTAGCAACAAATGGGCCTACCTTTTCGCAAATTCCAAGGGCTTGGTCCAACGTTAAGTGACGCTTACTTGGCTCATAAAACATCAAACCCAATGCATCTGCCCCGGCTTGAACCGCTTGGATGGCGATATCAGAACTCATTATCCCGCAGACTTTAACTCTTACTCGCAAAAAAGCTGACTCCTAAAAATGTAACGATATTCTACCAAAATCGACAAACCTCCGGCGTTTTTGGTAATTGGTATTTGTCATCATATTGAACTGACACGAAATACAGTCCATCCGCAGGCGCCGTCATCCCTCCCTGTGTTCTATCTTCGCTTTCCAATACTTCCCTAGCCCATTCAATGGGCGCCAAACCTTGGGCAATTCTCATTAGTACTCCGGCAATGTTTCTCACCATATGGTGTAGAAAACCATCCGCTGCGATATCCAACCAAATCCATTGATGGGAGTAATTAATGGTTAGCCTTCTCACTTCTTTCACGGGGTCTTTAGATTGGCAACCGGCGGCACGAAATGCACTAAAGTCATGTCGACCCAACAATGACTGAGCGGCTTCCTGCATCCACCTTGGATTGAGCGACACAGGCTCCCAAGTGACTCTACCGTGTAAATAGGAAGGGCTGACAGTGCGGTTCAAAATGACGTAACGGTAACGCCTTTCTCTCGCTGAAAATCGCGCATGAAAGTCGCTTTCAACATCATGGGCCCAGATCAGCGATATATCGTCTGGCAAGTAGGTGTTAACGCCACGAAGCCAATGGTAGGCGTCCCGTTGGCTGAATGTATCAAAATGGATGATTTGACCAATGCCGTGGACGCCAGTGTCCGTTCGCCCAGCGGTAATCACACTGACCTGTTCGTCGGCAACCTTGGAAATTGCTTTCTCTACTTCACCTTGAACAGAACGCGCATTTTTTTGGCGCTGCCAGCCATGGTAGTTGGTGCCACAATACTCAATACAAGCGGCAATACGTTGAGAAGACGGCATTTGAGGCATGGAGATAATAAAAAGCTAGACTGAAAGGCTAAACCCGAGGTTGGAGAGAAGCACGTCGTTTGGCACATTGAATCAATAAGTGGGAAACGCTTGATGAGAAACACAATATCGAACACACCACATTAGATACGAGTCGTTATACCAAAATAAGGTAGTGTACCCTGAGGTCTGTAATTTATTTCTTTAGCGATGTTCGTTTGGCTTAGGCGAAGTGAGCGTAGCGAACGAAGCCAAAGCCGGTTTTTCTGGATTAGGTGTTGAATGTTGAGCCATCAAGTCGTTCCATGTTTGTGACTTAAGCAAATGTGGAGGCAACCCAATGACCCAACCGGATTACAGTAACCTATATGAAGTAGTGATGGAACAATTGATTCAACATGGCCCCCAGGCTTTTCGTGATGTCATTACCGCGATGATGAATCAGGCCATGCAGATTGAGCGGTCTCAGTTTCTGGGTGCCGCCCCTCACGAACGCAGCAACGACCGTCAGGGCCATGCCAATGGATTCAAACCCAAACTGGTGGACACGACTCTTGGGACACTGAATTTGTCGATACCCAAGACCCGTAACCACGGTGAGTCCGGGTTTTATCCACAGTGTCTGGAACAGGGACGGCGTAGTGAACGTGCTTTGATGCTGTGTGTGGCAAAGATGTACATCAGCGGGGCCAGTACTCGTCGTGTGGAGAAGGTGCTGGATCTGTTTGGTATTGAGAAGATCTCCTCCACTCAGGTGTCTCGTGCGACGGCCCTGCTGGACGATGCTCTATCGGTTTGGCGTGACCGGGCCCTTGGAGAGATTCGGTATCTCGTACTGGATGCGCGTTACGAACGGGTCAGGATGGATCATGAGGTGGTGGATGCGGCGGTGCTCAGTGCGGTGGGTATATTGCCGGATGGCAGACGCAGTGTACTGGGCGTGCAGATCGCGACCAGTGAAGCCGAGATCAACTGGCGGGAGTTTTTACAGTCTCTGGTAAAACGGGGGATGCACGGCATCATCTACATTGCCAGTGATGACCACGCGGGCCTCAAAGCAGCGAGACGTGCTGTGTTTCCGGGGGTACCGTGGCAGCGTTGTCAGTTCCACCTAGCACAAAATGCGGTCAATCATGCGCCGACAGCAAAGGTTCGTAGTCGGATTGGTGGTGAACTGCGTTCGGTGTGGAATGCGACGGACGAGGCATCTGCCCGCGCTCAGTTGGAGCAACTGGCGGCCCGTTACGAGTCAGATTACTCAAAGCTGTCGCAATGGCTGCTCGATAACGTTCCTGAAGGACTGACGGTGTTCAATTTACCGGAATCGCATCATCGAAAGATGAGAACGACGAATGGAATTGAGCGTCCGATCCAGCAGGAAATTAAACGGCGAACCCGGATTGTCCGGGTTTTCCCGAATGAGGCATCTTTACTCAGGCTTGTCAGTGCCATCCTCGTCGAGATTGACGATGAATGGAGCAATGCCGACAAGCGATATATCGTGTGGAACGACAATAATGACTCAAACTAAACCGAAGTTACAGAC